>Ga0307377_10001033_pt1 | contig 36701 bp, 32 predicted proteins | sample TR3MG_FD_202535 | JGI IMG/M metagenome (GOLD analysis project Ga0307377, IMG submission 202535) | Soil microbial communities from Risofladan, Vaasa, Finland - TR-3 | ecosystem: Environmental > Terrestrial > Soil > Coastal area > Acid sulfate soil | place: Finland: Risofladan, Vaasa | collected... | reverse complement strand
GGAGAGAAACTTATTCCAGGAACTACATTTGCAGGCGCAAAAGCAGATTGCTCTACTTCAGCAAAATAATTTTCAGGATTCCTATTAAGTTCCATAATTCCTACTTCAATAAGTGGGTAATCTTTGTGTGGCCAGACTTTTGTTAAATCGAAAGGATTCCATTTGTAAGTTTCTGCTTCTTTTTCCGGCATAATCTGTACATGAACTCTCCATTTTGGAAAATCACCTTTTTTTATTCTATTAAATAAATCAGCGGTTGCCCAATCTGGATTTTTCGAAGTCATTTTAGCTGCTTCTTCAGCAATGAAATTTTCAATTCCTTGTTCTGTTTTAAAGTGGAATTTTACCCAAAATCGCTCATCTTTAGCATTAATGAAACTATATGTATGGCTACTATAACCATTCATATGAGCAAAACCTTTTGGTGTCCCTCTGTCGGAAAATAATATTGTTACTTGGTGCAATGTTTCAGGACTTAATGACCAGAAATCCCATTGCATTATGTCAGATCTGAGATTAGTATCTGGTTCTCTTTTCTGTGAATGAATGAAGTCCATGAATTTAAAGGGATCTCTAACAAAAAATACCGGAGTATTATTGCCAACCATATCCCAATTTCCTTCTTCAGTATAATGTTTAACAGCAAATCCTCTTACATCTCTTACAGTATCTGCTGATCCTTTTTCTCCAGCAACAGTTGAAAATCGTGCAAAAATTTCAGTTTTCTTCCCAATCTCAGAAAAGATTTTTGCTTTTGTATATTTAGTAATGTCTTTTGTAACAGTAAAAGTTCCGTGAGCACCTGCTCCTTTTGCATGAACAATTCTTTCTGGAATTCGTTCTCTATTAAAATTAGCAAGCTTTTCGAATAATTGAAAATCTTGTACTAACAAAGGTCCTCGAGGTCCTGCTGTAAGTGAGTTTTGGTTATCAGCGATAGGTCTACCTGCTAAAGTTGTCAAAGTTTTTTCTTTTTTCTCTTTAGGCATGAGTTTTTCCTCATAAAAAATATTAATTAATAATCATTATTATTTAATAATGATTATTATTTAAATGTTTTTGGTGTTAATTAGAAGATGAAGAACAAGTATTAAAAACTAATAGTAAGCGAATAACTAGAGGATAGATTAATGTCGGAAATTTCTGATTCAGAATTAATTACATTGCTCAAAAAAAATGGTTTAAAAGCAACTCCTCAACGTTTAGCTATCTGCAGATTTGTGTTATCAAGTAAAGAACATCCTACTGCTGATATTATTTTTAATGAAGTGAAGAAGATTTATCCGTCTATTAGTCATGCTACTGTTTATAAAACAATATCACTTTTGAAAAACCTTGGTTTAATTGTTGAGTTAAATTTTCATAATAGTCATTCTCATTTTGATTCCAATGTTAATTTGCATGTAAATATTGTTTGTCCAAATTGTAACAAAATCATTGATTACCAATCAAAATTAGTTGATGAATTTTATAAAAAATTGGAATCAGAAGTGGGTGGTAAATTTATTGGTCAACGTTTTGATATCTATAAAAAATGTAAAGAATGTAAATGAATTATTAAAAGAAAAGAGAAGAAAGAATAAAGGTCATTTTTCTGTAATAAACTCGTTCGCTTGATTTTATTTAATTTCCTCAATTAATTGTAGATTTTATGTTCAATCACTCTTATCATTTGAATTCTCTTCTATCAAATTTTCTACTTCTGCTTTCATTTCAAAATCCATTTCTAAATTTTTAGCAATTTTTTCTTTTCTTTTTTCCTTGCCAAAGAAGGCAAAAAATAATGTTCCAATAAGCCCGAATCCTGCTGCTGTAAAGAAATTTACTGCTGGATTTACATTCCAAAGTAAAGCACTTGAAAACGCAGCAATTGACACTATGACATCACGTATAAGATAATAGGTTCCAAAAGTGCTTGCCTTATAGTCTTCTGGTGCTAGATCCATTATTAATGCTTTTCTCGTTGGTTCTCCAAATTCCTTTAATCCGCGGATAATAAAAGCAATTACTAAAATAGCAAATGTAGTTGAGAAATAAAGCACTACTGGAAATAAAGTAAAGAAGAAAAAAGTAATAACAACAAATGGTTTTTTAGAATACTTGTCAGATAGATATGCAACTGGAATGTAGATTAAAAGTGCAGTTACCATTTCAATTGCAGTTAAATAACCAAATTGAAGCTCTGATATACCATTATAATTAACTACCCAAATAGCTAAGAATGCATAAGGTATTTGCTCAGCAAATCGTACTAGAATATCGGCTATCAATAGGATACGCAACTCTGGATTCACATTTTTTAATGACTTTTTAAGTTCTAATGGAACTTTTTTACTCTTTGGTTCTTTTACAAAAAATAATTCGAGTAGACTAGCTATTACTGCTAATACTATAGCTGTACCAAAAGCGATTTTTATACCAAGGCTGATTCCAAGCGCACCAATAATTGCTCCTCCAACAATTGGTCCTAAAGCCATTGGGATGCGTCTAACCAGAGAATGTAAACTAACTCCCATAGCACGTCTATCTTTTCCAACTGTTTCACTAATCATGCTCATTATAGCGGGGAGTGATACTGCTGTCCAAGCAATAAAGAAAATGGCACCAATAAGAACCGCCCACCATTTTGGTATTGCAATGACAATTGTATAACCAATTATTGCTATACCATTGAAAACCAATAAAGCTCTTTTGTAACCAAGTCTGTCACTTAAATAACCACCTGGAAAAGAATACAAAGCTGAAAGTAAATTATCCGTTCCATTTAGGAAGCTAACAGCAAAAAATCCACCGCCGATTGCAAGTAGGTATAAAGGGAGAAATCTTTCCCCCATTTTTTCACCCATTCCTACTAATACAACCATAACTAAAAGCACTAACATGTTAGCAGAAAAAAGCTTTTTCCTGTCATCACTTTTCTCTTCGGTAGTAGGTTTAATTGTCATTTAATATGCCCTAGTTTAAGTTTAATAAATTCCCTTCTTTCCCCTCTATTTTTCATTTCATCAATTTCAGATTTATATTCTTCAAGAATTATTTCTCTTTTAAAATAAGTATAGAGAATATCATAAAAAGGAAATTCGAGTTCTAATGCATCATGATCTGAATTCCCAAGCAAAGGAGCTCCACTAGCAACTACTTCCAAAGCCAAAGCTAATGGTGTTTCATTCATTCTACCAGTATCAGCACTTCTTACAACTAATCTAAGCTTAGCTAAAGCTTTATCATTAGTCAGATTATATTTTTCTACAATTGCATCAAATGTACAGAATTTCTCACCATTTTTCTCATAATGATCTAATTCAACACCTGTTCCTGTATCATAAGGTATAGCACTTGTTTTTATAACAAATTCCGGAATTTCTTCTTTTGGAAGAAAGATGAATTGAGCTTTTTTATCAACAAATCGTTTTATCAACCAAGGACAAGCAACTCTATCTACATGAACGTAATTACGTGTAACCCATATCATAGTTTAGCATCCAGTTTCTAATTATTACATTCTATTTAAATGATTTATAAAGATAGTTTAGATTAATAATAAAATAGCTTTTGCTCTAAATTAAATTACTAATTAGATTTAACCTTTTAAAAAAATAATTCAAAATAGCTGATTTTTAGTGAATTTAAAAAATAAATAAACTTAAATTCAGACTTCTGCATATATAATTTTGATAAAAAGGAAGGTTTAATTTATCATGTCATCAAAAGAAAAAATTAAAAATGAAGTTTTAACTTTAATAAATCAACAAAAGAAAGCTAAAATAAATTGGATAGCTTCTATTCTGCAAATCTCTGAAGATAATGTCCTAAGTATAGCTAAAGATTTAGGATTAATTATTGAAGGGGATTTTGTTATAGCTGCAGCAGAATCAGCTAAAATAGCGAGAGCTGATAATATCGAAAATCAATTAATAAATGAGATTATTAGTGTCCGTACAAATAAATTTTCAGCTATCCTTAATGAGGAAATTGAAATCAAAACACGTATAATTATCTATGTTTTTTCAGGAGATTTCCGATATTATGCTGGACAGGAAGCACAGAAATATGTTCAGAATATTAGAAATAGATTTCAAAACTACTCCATCTCTGAATTACTGCCCTATATTCAATTAGCTAATATTTTTAAAATTATTGAACAACCTAAACTAATTTCTAAACTAGATAAGAGCGAACTAGCAAAATTACACTCAAAAATTAATATATTTGATGAATATGTGAAGTTTTTAGGTAGAAAGTTAGCTCAAGAATCAGTAGTTTCTGAAAAGAAAGGTAGAAAGAAAATATATACTATTCTTATGCCTGATGAAAGAATGAAATTCTTTAATGAAAATGAAATTGAACATATAATGAGCTCATTACAATTATATTATATAATAGAGATCAGAAAAGGTTATTATAAATTATTAAATGAGGGATTAATTAAAAAAATACAGGATATAGATTTAGATGATAAAAATGAAAAGGATATGTTATCTAGGATTTTAATAAATAATGGCAATGAAAATATAATAAATGGATTCTACAAAATAGCTGGTCATTATTATAAGCACAATCTTGATTACTCCAATGATGAATTTGAAGCTTTACTTTATTATAGCAAAGCATTAATTTATCAGAAAGAAATAGACAGTGCTAATTTAATTTTAGATAGAGCATTGAAGATTAGAACAAATGATGCTATATTACAAGGTTTACTAGCTTTGAAGGAAATTTATGCTGATGATATTACAAAAGCAGAAGAATACCTAGAAAAAGCAAATGAAATTAAGTCAAAAGAACCATTTCTATTTTTTGTTAAAGGATTATTACTAAAAAGTAGGAATGAATATCAAGAAGCTTTGGAATCTTTGGAATCAGCTTATAAAGAAGACAATAATCTTGTTGTAGCTATTGACGAAATTGTTGAGATTTATTCAATATTAGATCAAAAACAAAAAAGTATTGATCTATTACAAAAAGTATCTAAAATTCACAAAAATAATCCTAATTTAATTTTAAAATTGGGTATTTTATATGAAGAGAATAAAAAGGATATGGAAGCGAATGAATTATACAATTCTATTATTTCTATTTATTCTCGTTTGCCTATAGCATTGGAATTATTAGGTTTTAATCAATTGAAATTAAACAAATTTGAAGAGGCTATTCAAACATTTAGTAAAAGATTATCCGATAACATGGAAGATTTCATAGCATTACATGGTTTAAGTTTAGCATATAAATCAATATCAAATTACGAAAAAGCTCTAGAATATGAATTAATAGCACTCAAAGAAAAATCTGATTTTATAGATGGTTTAAAAAATATTTCTGAAATCTATTCAAAATTGGATCAAAATCATAAAGCAAATGAGGCATTAGAAAAGATAGAGAAAATTACAAAGAAGAAAAAGTAAATTAAATGAATTCTTCTTTGACTTTTTTTATTTACTATTAAAGAAAGAAACATCAAAAATATTGATTATATGATTTACTGGTGATAAATATTTGGCATTAAGTCCCCTAATTTATATCTGTAGTTTTTTTATGCTTGGAAGGAATTTCTTTTCAATTATTTTTAAAATTAAAGATTTCTTCACTGAAGAAAGAAGAAATGAAATTAAAGAAAATAAAAAGGATCTTTTCGTTTATATTGCCTATTACTTACAGCAATTTTAGGACTAATCTCGGGGATTGGTTTACTTTTACCAAATCAAATCTTTGGTTACTATCTATTCATTATCGTTTCAGGAATGATGATTTATTCCTATTTCACTTATGCTGGAATCACTTTTGAAGAGAAGAATTGGATTATGTTTATTGTCTCTATAGTTGTTATCATTGTTACAATCATATTAACATCTCTTCTAATTGTTCATATTGTTACAGAAATTTACTAAATTTCCCCTTTTTTTCTATAGAAAATTAATAAAGATTGTATATATTAAACAAATTAAACTAAAATAGCTATTTTATACCATTCTGAAACCTAACTTAAACCTTCAAAACAGAACAACTACCATCGTAAGAGATTCTTTAAGTAGTTTTTAACACTAAATTAGCTTGTGTTTAAAAAATGAAAAAAACAATCCTTATACCTATCTTAGTAGTAGGCATAATCGCAATTGTAGCAGGCACTTCAGTAGGATTATGGTATGCTTTAACACCTACTGATGACAGTGAACTATCTGTTGTTAGTATTACATCTCAACCTGAAAATGATACTGTTACTGTTGTTTTAACTTGTGAAGAAGAAACTGGAACAGGTCAAAACCATAATAACAGACATCAAAGAAAATTTGCTTATATGCATCAAATTCAAATTAAAAATGCTTCATCAGGAGAAACACTATGCCAAGAACAATACCAATGGCGTTATAGGCAAAGAGTTCAATTAGGTAATACTTATAGCTTCCATTTACAAGTTGAAGGTCTAGAACAAGGTCAAATGTTACAACTAAGAATAGAATATAATAATGGTAAAGTATTGACTCATAATTTTGAAGTAAATAACTAAGAAATTATTATATTTAAAATAAAATAAAAAAGGAATACCTTATTTTAGGTATTTCTCAATTTTTTTTCACATTCGAACTTTAAGATTAAAAGTGAAAATATTTGCAATATAAATAATCATTAATTTATTATTTCGTAAAAAAAATTGATTATTTGATTTTCATTGTTTGAAATACAAGTCTTTCAGTTGTTTCTGCATCAACAGTTTTAGATATTTTATTTGCTAGAAGAATTTGTTTATAATTTGTCCAATGAACTTCATTTAATATTAATTGTACATCTAATCTCTGAGATTTGGATTTACTACCTAGACTTGCTAAATTTATAATACACCACTCAAAGCTATATTTAAAATTAATTTTAGACCATAATGAAATCATTAACTCAAAAAAGCTGATAATATATATTGATATTAATATGGCTTTAAATTCCTCTGTATAACCAAAAATCGAATGTTGTAAAAGGTTTATTGGTACAAAAAGATAGGTAATTAATATGCTTAAAATCCATTTTGGAAGAATTTCTAATATTTGAAGTGAATAAACTGATAGTGAAATCATTCCCCAGAGTCTAAAGTGCTTTACTATTTTGCGATTAGCAAAAATATCTGATTTCCCCCGATATTCTATTAATCCTAACATTAGCATTATCATTCCAATTTGTCCTCCCAACATAAGTAAATAATTTCCCATAGCTGGTCGACCATTACTTGGAGTAAATAATCCTAAACCAATGAACATACCACCAAGTCCCATTATACCTAAACTTGTTAAACCACCAATCAATGGAAATCTTTTTACTGATTTATCTCTTGCCAGTGTTAGACCTATCATTGATCCAATTAGTGATGTAGCAAAATATGGGAAAAGTGGTTCCATATCGCCTCCAAGTAAAACCATAATCCAAGCTTTAAAAGAGGCATTATATCCTTGGAAGTATTCATTTGGCCAAGTAGTAGAATCTCTTAAATCAAGAGGTGGATTTTCGGGAATTTTCCATGGCATGTTATCTATCCAAGAGTGTATAAAAGGACTGGTAACTATAATACAAAGAGCTAAAACGCTATATATAATCATGTTTCGTTTATATTTTTCATGACCATCTTTTCTCATTAAAAAATAGTGAATTATTCCATTAATAATCATACTCCAGCCAATTATATGGAGTGTGGTCATTGAGAACATCTTTCTGTAGATAACATCTGCTGGTTGCCAACCTTCTCTAACAGATTCTCCAAAATATCCTCCATAACCAAAACAAGCAGCAAGATATGCAACAATAAGAATTCCAAATCCTGTTAATAATTGCTTGAATAACATACGGTTGGCTTGAATTCTTTTTTGTGCGATTTTTTTTGTCATTGCCAATGAATTGACTGTAGAAGATATTAGTAGAAAGTAAGCATTCCAACAAGCAAAAAAGCCAACAAATAATCCAACAATTAGAACGGGTATTGGTAGTTCCAGAACTTTCTCAGGATTTTCTTTTACCCAATTATAGTCATATAAATGTTCAAATGAATGTAAGAAAGTCATCATCCAAATAGCTAATCCTCTTTGAAAATCCAATGAAGCAAGTCTTTCAGGTTTAATTTTGTACTTCTCAGCTGTTTTTTCTTGCTCAAAATTTGAATGCTCAAGAATACGTAAGGTATATTCGTTAGATTTCCCATTTACTATCTCATTTTTCAATAATATCCCTTCGGAATATTATAACTAGTAGTCTTTCAATTAATTATTTAAATAATTGTAGTTAACTCATTACGAATAGAATTGCATAAAAATAGCTTTTAGAATTTTTTTTACTCAAAAGTGCAGTAAAATTAGTTTTCCTTATTTTTCTATAAAAATTTCTAAATCGCTTTTTGCTTTTGCTAATAATTCATTTGTTTTTTGTAAATTGTTGATATCAATCAATATATTTGTTATTTTATCCTCTAGAAATTCTTTACCAATTATTATTTCACTATCTCCAGAAATAGATTGTAATTCATTCAGAATTTTTTCTAATTTTGGAATCCAAAAAATAGTACTATTGTTAATTTTAATTACAGTTTCTATTAAATAAAGTGAAATTGAATCCATGAAATAAATTCTAGGTTTGATAATTACAAAGAAGCAATTTGACTTAATTGTAAAAACAGCTCCAAAAATTGAAGAAAAATTAATTATACACAAGAATCGCGATCTTGCTACACTTAAGAATTACAAACCTCCCCTTGGATTTTAACAAAAAAAGATAAAATAATTATTTTCTTTAAAAAAAATCAAAATAAAGACTCAAAATAACTGCTAATACTACTATATTTAGCATAATTCCAACAATACCTTGTGATTTTTTATATGGTTGGAATTGAGCAATTATTCCAAGTATTATGCCTACAATGCATACTCCGAGACTAACCCAGAGGAATATACTACTCTCACCTAAAAAGAAAGCAAAACCAAAAATACTGACAATAATTGAGGCAATACCAAGATAATTCTGTTTTTCATCTTTTTTAACAATTGGTTGTTCTACATAAGCAGTTGTCATAATTGGGGAACTGCCATAATTTATTTGATCATTTTGTGATTGATTATTATTTTGATTTATTGTAGATGACTCTAAATTTGAGTCAATTTTCATACCACATTCCATACAGAAATTATCATTATTTTTCAAAATATTTCCGCAATTCCAGCAAAATCCTTTTTCAGACATTTTTAATACACAACATCAAATTTTAAAATAAACTATTCAATCGAGGTATTTTGCATGCCATCTATTTAAAGAAATGTATAGTGGTAAATTAGAAAATTTTTAGCGTAGAAAAAAATAGAAAAAAGAGTAATTTTCTCGAATTAGTAATTAAATTTGAATTTTCTAATTCTTCCACCATGACTATCAACAAAGATTTTTTCCTCATCAGGTCCATCAATAAATTCTATCTGTTCACCAGGCGAAGCATTGTATGGTTCTTCTGGAGCCTTGAATTTGTAACCTTCTGTATGCTCATAAAATCTTAGAAACTCCGCAGGATTATCAGCATCTGGTCCTATCATTACAAGCTTTGAACCAATTTGACTAAAAAGTGATATTCCCCAATCAGATTCATAGAATCCAATAATTTCTTTCATTTCAGGTATTTCTTCGTCTTGTTCCAAGGCGAATTTCTCTTTTTCTTGCAATAATCGTTCAAATATCTTATATAACCCCATAAGAAGTATTGCTGCAGGTCCATCTACACTATTTGTAAGGACAACTAAAATCATTTTTTCTTCTTGTATCAATCCTGAACGAGTTATAAAACCTGGATACCCCCCTCCATGACCTATCAGTTTAATCTCAGGCATTCCTACTATACTGAAACCTAATCCCCAATCAGTTTTTTTCGATTTAAATTGAATTCTTTGCATCTCGCGTTTAATATAATCTGGAAAGAGTAAATCATTCCCTAGGAAATGTGCTTGATAAAATTTAATCAAATCTTCAACATTGCTGCTTAAACCAGTAGCTGAATGCATTATATTTGCAGGGACATGTATAAAAGGTTCTCTTTCTTTTTTAGGAAATTTAATCTTATAACCAATTGCATGCCTAGATATATTTTCTTCATTTACATCTGTTAGTGTATTATTCATTTTTAGTGGTTCAAGAATTTCTTTTTTGATGTAATCATGAAAAGATAATCCAGTCACTTTTTCGATAATCTGGCCTAATATTGTATAACCGAAATTAGAATATTTTAAAATTTCACTTGTTTCAAAAAAGCTTATCCCTTCCAAAACTTGCTTCTTAATCTCCTCTAATTCTGGAAATTTATAAGTAGTCCAATGAGCGGTTTTTCCATCTCGAGTCATTCCACTAGAATGAGTTAATAAATGACGAATTCTCATTTGTTGAATATTTTCATCTTTTTCAGAGGTAAACCATGGTAAAAATTTAGATATTTTATCATCAATTGATAGTTTTTCTTCATGATAAAGCTTCATTATTGCTGTTGCTGTAAATAGTTTGGAATGTGAAGCAATACGAAATAAGTGTTTATCATTCAATTTTAGTTTGTTTTCAAGATCAGCATATCCATACTCTCTTTTAAAAATCAATTCATCTTCAAGAAAAATACCTACAGCAAGACCAGGAATTTCCTTGATATAAGTTTGGTAATCAAGCCAATTATCTATAAGATGAATAGCTTTCTTCATTATATCTTTCTTCGATGTTATTTCAGACAATTTAAAACACCTAATAAAAATCGATTAGTTCAAAATTAATTTGATAAATGAATATATACTATTATCTATAAAATTCAAAATAATTGTAAAACACTAGAAACTTTGAAATCTTTAGATGAAAAAAAATATTGCATCACAAAAGATTCAAAGATAGTAAAGGAATTATGAAAAAATAATTTGTACAATCCATTTAAGACAAAGATGACCATTATAATCTTGATCATTTTCAGGTGGAATTATTAAACGAAGATATCCATTTCCACCTTCTGATTGATTTAGCAAATATTCCCCATTTTTCTTGTATGCCAAAATATTAGCTTCATCGCTAATAATCTCATCTATATTAAATGAAAGTTCGTAAGAATCATTTGACACAAAGGTTATAGTAGTAGCTGTAGAATTTACATCAATTTTATTTTGAACTAAATATTGAATACTAACACCTTTATATTCAGCAACATAAGTATCTGATCCCCTGATTGTATAATCCTGTTTATAAAAAGGCATTTCAATTATCTCACTAAGTGAAATATTAAAATCATCCACTGCTAATGCACCACTAATTTGGAGTTCCCAATCTTCATCTGGATGAGGTAGATTATTATCCTGACTGTTATTAATTCCTAACCAAATACCAATACTTACTCCTGATATTATTACTGAACTGAAAATTACAATCAATATTATTTTTGTTATTTTTTCCATAGGGATAACCTTACTATTATTAAATAAGAGAGTTCTTTGGTTATTTTTCTGAATTAATCAAAGTTAAAACTCTAATAAACGTTATGTTTAATAATGCAAATCGTTCTTCTTCTTATTTATAATGAAAAGCCAAAGTAGAATGATTATTATTGCTACTACCGTAATAATCATTATTACAGGAATTACCTTAGGAACTCTCCTTCCAATATTATTGAAATCAAACATTCCATCAGATAGTGAATTATGTATTTTTACAATCTCAGAAAATATTGTTTTTATTGATGTTACTGATTTTAAGATTTTAACAGAAAAAACTATGAAAATAGATATCTTTTCATTATTAGAAAAATTTGAGATTAAAAATTTTAATCATATAAACATCATATCCTTGATAGATAAAACAGAGGAGTTTCTCAAAAATGAATTAAATGATTCACTACTTTTGCTAAATGAAAATGGTTTCCAATTTAAAAATAACAATTTAGATATTAATTTCGTTCAAGGGTTAGCAATTGATTTTAACTATTTTTCAGTTGATATAGCTCCCACAATTTATCAAAAATTAGGTTTTACTGGCTGGGATTCTGATGGACAATCAATCAGTTTCGATAATAGTTCAGGATTTTCAAAAGCGTTATTTATTCTTCTTGATGGTTTTGGTTGGCGATTTTGGTCTAATTTATCATCTTTAGGAGTGGTTAATTTAGATATAAATCTCTTATTTAATCAGTCTGCATTAACAGCATTTCCGTCGATAACAAATGTAGCAACAGCTTCTTTAATAACAGGTTACTGGCCAGCATCAACTGGAATAACAACAAGACAAGATCATATTCTTTCAGTGAAAACTATTTTTGATGTTGCTGGTGAAAATAGTTTAGTAACAGAAATAATAGAGGGAAATGTAGGTTTTCTTGATATAAATGCAGATTACGAATCATGGTTAACTGATCTGAATGGAGAAAATTCCAATGATGATGAAATTCACAATGAAACAATTGAAGCTTTGAATGCTAGTAGATCTGATCTAATTTTCGTTCATTTTCATGGTATTGATGATATTGGTCATGAATATGGTCCTTATTCTAATGAATGGTTATCCAAAGTAAATCAAACATTCGATTATGTGAATGAGATAATGAATTATATTGATAATGAAACTTTAGTAGTAATAACTGCTGATCATGGAATGCATATAGATGATTCTTCAACAGATTATAGATTAGGAACTCATGGTGAAAGTAGATGGGAAGATATGATAATTCCAATTATCTTTGCTAGAAAATAAATAAAATAAGAAAGGATAAAATGAAACATTTTAATAATAAAATTATTTTCGTTTTTTAATGATAACTGGTAAAGCTGTTATGATTAACAAAGCGAAAATACTTGCACAAGAACTAAAACCAGGCACATCTTGTGTTGTTCCAACAGTAATATGTAAAGCAAAGCAATTCTTCAGCCAGTTCCAACTATTTAAATTACCACCAATTAATCTTATAGGTCCCTTGTCAAAACCAAAATATTCATTATTTATTGTTAAACCAAGAATAGCTGGTTTTTCACCTATCAATTCTGTTTTATTAATTGTAGATAAGAAATCAGGTGCTTCTGCTTGGAACAATGTAATATCGTCTAATTCGATATCAAGATATTCAAAGATACTAAGGATACTAATTCCTCCAAATTCAGTATTTTCTGATTTGTAAGCTAATTCGTATGTCAAGTAATCAAAATCAGTGAATGTATCTTCTGTATTTACAGGAATTGATGTTTTTAATTCATTATTTACATAAATATTACAATTCCATCGCTCTGTTATCGATATTTCAGTTACATTACTTACCCAATGTTTATTTTCATATGTATATTTTGTATTGCTTGGAGCTACCACTCTTAATACTCCCTTATCTGCCCAGTCACTATAAGGTAAATATGAACCATTCACAGCAAAGGCAAGAAGAATCTTTATGTCAGCATTTTCTACAGCAGGAGGATAATAACTATATACTATTTCTGTTGCATTGATTGAATTAGAATAATCATCTTCGGCAATAAATTCAAATTCACCTGCATACCATACATCTGCATAATATTGAACTAATTGAAGGATATCAAATCCAATAATAGTTTGATTGTTACCTTTGTATTCAACAATCTGTTCATAAGCACTAAGGTAGCTATCATTTACTTGTTCTATTAGATAAGTTAAATTCAATGTAACAGGACTAGTAATGCCTATCCCTGTAATATTAAATTCCCACTCTGGAATTACTTCATCTGGAAGAGTTGGAACCTCATATTCCATTGTTACAAAATTATTTTCTATTATATTTTCTCCATTTGTAATTAAAGGAGCATTACTAATGGAATTACTACTTTGTAATGTAGTTGTAAAAACCATTAAAGATAAAAAGAACACAAATGGAAATGCTTTTTTAATATTCACTATATTAACCCCAATTAAATTTTAATAAATGAAAAACGATGTGTCCATTTAAACATATCGTTGATTTGAATTTGAGAGGAATTATATTTAAAAAAAAGAAAATGAAGAGAAATTATTTTAGATATTTTTTCAGTGATTCTCCGAATAATTTTGCTTTTTGAAGTTCTTCATCTGTAGGATACCCTTTATTTTGAGCTCCAGGACCAAATCGGAAAAATCTAAAAGCACCTTTTAATGAAAGTCGCTCTTCTACTACATTTATTCCTTTATTCTCGAGAATTTTTTGCATTTTTTCAAAGACTATATCTTTAATTATTCCTGCCTCTGGACCTTGACCTAGAGGAGGTTCATCTGGACCAGCAGCTGAGATAAACATTGCGACATTTTTACCTTTCATTTGTTCTGAATTTAATTTAGAAAGATACTTTTTCCCTGCAGGACTAGGACTACCTGCAAGAACCCAAGTTCCTAAAACAACTAGTTTATAATCCTTCAAATCAGGGATTTTACTGCTCTTTTTGAGATCTGCTTCAAGCCCTTCAGCAATCATTGTTGCTACTTTTTTTGTATTCCCACCTCGGGAATTATAAATAACTATTGCTTTAGCCATAATAATCAACTACTAACATTTTTGTGCACAAACTCTAAAAAATCTTTGTGAATCTATTTTAGTTTTTAATTTTTAAATGTGCAATAAAAAAACCATTTGTTTCATGAATATGGGGGAAAAATCGTCTAATTTTATTTGAACACTTAAAACCAGGATATCCTTTATTCCCTATCGGTAATCCCTCTAACAATTCTATATTATTATGTTTTTCTAATATAGAATCAATTTGACTTTCACCTTCATGTGGCAAAATTGAACATGTTGAATAAAGAATCTCTGTTCCAGGAGAATCTGAATATTTCGAAATTATCCCATCAAGGATTTTATTTTGAATAGTCATTATTTCAAAGAGTATTTTTTTATTTAAACGCCATTTATACGATGGATGACTTTGAAGAATACCTGTAGAAGTACAAGGAGCATCAATAAGTATCTTATTAATCCCTTTGAACCGCGAACTCGAAGCATCAGCTATACCCCACTCAATTTGATTATTTAGGACCTTAAATCGCTTTTGTGAACTTAATAATCTGAACTGATTAATATCACTAGCAAAAAGCAAACCTCGACCTTGCATATATTCCCAAATTAAGTGCGTCTTCATCCCCGGAGCAGCACAAGCATCCCATACATACTCATCTGGTTTTGGATTTAATGTTTTTACCACAAGAATACTCGCCTTATCTTGTACGAATATTTTACCTGTTTTGAATTCATCTGTTTTTATAATCAGATTTAGACCTTGTTTAATGCTATAAAGAAAATTAACATCAGGATCTTTCTCTAATTCAACACCTTTGTCAAGAAGAGATGAAAGAATATTTTCTGAATCATCAACTAATTGATTCACTCGTAAATATGATTTTGAATTTGAATTATTTTTATTTAATAATGAAATAGTTTCTTCATAACCCAGATTCTTAGTGAGTTGCTGAACCAAAAATGTTGGATGGGAGAAAAGTATGCTTAACTTTTCATCCTGTTTTTTAGACTTTACTGCTGAAATAAGATTAAATTCATTTGCATTTTTCAATACATTTAGAAATTTTACTCCAATAGTATTTTGTAATACATTAATCGGTGTGCTTAGCCATCTACTTTCATATAATGTTATTCTGAGTAATATTTTATCTAAAAGTGGTATTTCTTTTTGAAGGCTATGAATTATACAACGACTTAAAATAAAATCAATTGTATTCTGATATCTAATAACACCTATTACCATTGATTGTATTTTTTCTGCTAGATTATCATCTAATGAATGTTCACCAAAGTAATCTCTTAAAATGTGTCGTAAAGATTGTGAAGCTTGTTCGTATTGATATAATATCTGAGCAGCTTCTTTAATAGCATTAATAATAAAGGAGTTTTCTGAATTCATTGGTTCATTTCTACTATACTTTAATTCTATTATGAATCTATTCCAAATGAAAATATACTTTCAATTATGATTTTTTATTATTTTCTAATCTCGAAAAAAAGCTATTCATTTTTCATGATATTATATATGTGTTTTAAAAACAAAATAAGAATTAAAATTCAAAAAAATAAAATTAAAAATAAAGAAAAAGAATAGATATCTATTCTATTTTTACTTCGAATTCTTCTTCTGTTTCTTTAGGTTCTTTTCTTTCAAATATTACTTCGAGAATTCCATTTGTATAAGTTGCTTTTGCAGTTTTTGGTTTAATTTTAACTGACAGTTCTTTATTTGCATAATAATTTTTTAATTCTGTATGAGCAGTTAAGGTTACATCTGATTCTGTTGCTTTAATATCAATAGCTTCTTTATTTACACCAGGTAATTCAACTATTATTCTAACTGTTTCATCCTCAATAAATGCATCAATTAAAGTTTCGTGATCATTTACATCATTTACTGATTCTGGAATTTGTTCTTGATTTGGCGTGATGTTACTATATTCTTTGATTATGGGATTTCCATCCGGACCAATTGTCATCATTCTTCCCCAGTAATAAGGACCATATTGTCTCGAGAATACCTCTGTTTTTTCATTATTTTCTATGCTTCTCATTTCTACTTCAATATTCTTTAGAAACGTATCAAATATATTTCCAAAAAATCCTCCTTGAAAGAAATTAAATGGAAATTCTTCTGGTAGTTCATCTCGATTATTTTCTTCTTTATCTTTTTTATTTCTCCAAGACATTTTTCTTTTCACCTTGAAATTTTAATTAGTCACCTTTTAGTTAATTACTCACTAAAAAGTTAACATTAAAACATTTGTTTAAACAAATATATAAAAGCTTTGATTAAAACTCTAAACTAAATTAACTGCAAAAGATAACAATTCAATAAATCCCAATCTACAATATATTCAAAAATAAAGAAATGATAATGCAAATGATGAAAATGATTTCAAATATTTTGCAAACAAATACATTTGAACCTATTTTAATCAAAAAAGCATTAGGTTCTTGGTTTTGGGATACAAATGGGAAAAAATATCTTGATTGTGAATCAGGAATGTGGTGTGTAAATTTAGGACATAATCACCCCAAAGTAATTGATGCAATGAAAAATCAAATGGATGAAATTATTCATCGAAATAAAATGTTTCTAACACCTATAACCATTGAAGCAGCAGAGAGAGTTTTAAAATACTTTCCAAATAAATATGATCGAATAACTTTTCTTAATAGTGGAAGTGAAGCTGTAGAGTTTGCTATTAATTTTGCTAAGAAAGTAACAGGAAGGGATAGAGTACTTTCTTTACAAAACTCCTATCTTGGAGCTTTTGGAACTGCAAAAAAAGCTTCATATACTTCTAGCAGCAATTCCAAGCTAAAAATCCCATTTCAAATATGTGATTCTAACAACTGTGATTGTATTGAGAAGTTCGGTCCACTCCTAGACGATATTTTTCTTGAAAAAACAAATGCTCCAGCTTGTTTTGTTTTAGAACCAATTATAGTTAGTGGAGGTATTTACAAACCTTGTTCAAAATATATCGAATATATTTGCAAAAAAATCCATGAGTGCGGTGGTTTAATTATAATTGATGAAGTTACAACAGGATTTGGTAGAGCTGGTTATAAATTCGGTTATGAGTATTTTAAAATCATTCCTGATATAAATGTTCTAGGAAAAGCATTAGGGAATGGTTATCCTATAAGTGCTATAATTACAAATTCCTCTTTGGAGGTAAAGGTTTCATTACCTGATTTATATTATGCCCAATCACATCAATTGGATCCTTTAGGAGCAGCTGTTGCTAATTCAGTAATTAATGTTTTTGAAGAAGAGCAAGTACTCCAGAAAAGTCAGAAAAAAATTCAAGGATTCAACGATTTCTTGAAATCTCTTTCCTATTCATTTATTAAAGAAACAAGATCTTATGGCATGATTTTCGGTATCGAAATTCAATCTTTAAAAAATCTCTCAAGTAAAGAACTTATCTTGAAACTCAAAGATAAATTACTAAATGAGGGGATATTGATTGGTACAAATTTAGGAAAAAATCTACTAAGATTTTTACCTCCCTTAAATATTGAAAATGAAGAGATTGAATTCTTTAAAGAAAAATTAACAATAGTATTAAATTCGCTATAGCGTAATTCTTTATTAAAATGGATTATTCAATATATTTCTAAAATTTTTTTTATTAAATTAAGGAGAGGAATTATGAGTAACACTTCTAAATGGGGTTTGATACCTATTGAATTCAAAATTGATAGGTATAATAGTTAGTTTTCTAGTAGTAAATTCAACAGTATTATTAATCTTAGTTGTTATAGAAAAACGTTGTAAATATCTAAAATAAAATTGGAGAAAAATCTTCAAACCTTTATTTTTCTTTCTTTATCACTAATCTCAATTGTTCTTGTATGCAATAGTTTAAATTCAATGGAAATAACTCTCAACCCATAATTTGGTGATTTTATATGAAATTTAAAATGGGTTTAATATTTATTATGTTTATAGTAAGTTCCCTTTTCTATTCTTCTACTATTACTTCTAATCTACATGCTGATAGTATAGATTTAACTCCAAATGCTATTAGTTTAATTGAAGTATGGAATTATACTGCTGGTGATGCAATATATACTTCGCCTGCATTTATAGATCAAAATGGTGATCTAGAATTAGAAATTGTATTCGGTTCAGATGATGGTTATGTTTATTGTGTAGACAATACTGGCGAATTAGTTTGGAAATACCAAACTGGTGCTTATGTTAGATCAAGTCCTGCTGTTGCGGATATAAACAATGATAATAGTATGGATATAGTAGTTGCTTCAGATGATGATAATATCTACTGTCTAGATATAAATGGTGCTTTAATTTGGAAAGCTTATATGCATGACCCAATTGCTAATCTATTGGTTGTCGATTTAGATCTTGATGGTTATTATGAAATTCTAGCGAATGATAATGATGACGACTTTTATGTTCTCGATCATCAAGGAATGAGTTTATGGAATTATTCTGATTTAGATTATTATTATGGTGGGGATGCAACTGTATGCGATTATACTGGCACAGCAGAATTAGAAATAATCCTCAACGGTGCTCTTGGTCTTCTGTATTTATCTCATACAGGGACAGTGTTAGATTATGTTACCCCTTCAGATTATACCCAAAGAACAGTTGTTGTTGCTGATCTCAATAGGTCCGGTATAAATCAATTATTGTATTATGAATCAGGTGATACGTTAGTGTGCGTTAATGTCAGCAATCCAACAGAAGAATATTGGAGAATAACTGATTTATCAGATGAGTCTACTATATCAACACCTGTAGTAGCAGACATAGATTCTGATGGTGCTCTCGAAATATTGATTCTAGCAACAAAACCAGGTTTTCATGGTTTTGCTGGACAAGGAATTTTATATTGTATTGAAAGTAATGGGTCTATTGTTTGGAGCGATGCAAGCTTATTTTTTGGGGATTCACAACCGTTAGTATCTGATATTGATAATGATGGTGATTTAGAGATTATCACAGTTGATAGTTATGTAGATCAAAACAGAATCTACTGTTACTCTCATCTTGGTGATCAAATATTCGGGTTTACAAATACAGGCGCAATAACAAATTCACCACTAGTTATTGATATTGATAATGATAATATAGTGGAACTACTATGCCCAAGATTGGATGGTAATCTAACGTTAGTTGAGCTTACAGGTGTTACAGCTTCTGGTAGAACAGTTTGGAGTAGAGAAAAATGTTCAACTTTCAACGTTGGACAAGCTGATTTTGATGGAGACCACATTGATGATTTATCTGAAGAATTTTATGGTATCGATCCTGAACTAATTGACAGTGATGCAGATGGCTTAATTGACTGGCAAGAAATTTATTCCTTCTCTACTGATCCTGCAAATGCTGATACCGATGGAGATGGTTATGATGATTCTGATGAAATAGCTGAAGGAACAGATCCTACAGATCCAAATGATCATCCTATAGAAGAAACACCAACTCCCACACCTACCAATACTACAACAACTAGTGAAGGTTCGTTGATAGGTGGAATGGTTGGTTTACTAGCAGTAGGTTCAACAGCATTGTTCATTCTTGTAGCGACAGAAAAACGTCGCAAATATATAAAATAATCAAGGAGATATCTCCTATCCCTCTTTTTTTCTATTTCTTTTTATTTTCATAATCTGTAAGTACTTTTTCTACAAATTCTGAATAGTTCATTAACTGCAAGCAAATGATTTGTAATCCCAGATCAAATCAGTATTATTCATCAAAAGATTTCACTTCTACCTTTTGTGGTTCACCTAAAGGTTCTACATTTTGCAATACTTCTTCTGGTTTTAAACGATTCATAGCTCCCTTTCTTTTTTTAGCTAAAATATTTGAATACATCCAATCAAAAGTACCTATAAAATTAATTTTCTCCCATAAATAGAAAATTAGAAGAGCCTTCTAAAGAAAAAATAAAGATTTTTTATTAATTAGTTGGAATAGTTTCTTCTAAATCACCATTTTTCACAATATCGACTATTTGTATTTCTTTCTCATTTTCAAGCTTTTTTACTTCTTCACCTGATAATACCCATGATATAGGTTTTGGTTCAATTAATCTTCCTTTAACATCAATAAAATCACCAAAAATTCCTAGTTTCTTTTTCTGTTTTCTTAGGAAAGGAGCTTTTAGAATTATAGCAAATACCCATTCGAGGGAACCAATATAATTCACTTTCTCCCATAGCCATAAAATTAAGAACCATAATCCAAGTTCTAAAGCCATTAAGGAGAAAGTCCAACCTGTTGATAAACCAAAAGGTGTTCTAAATCCCGGATCAGTCCAATTGAACAATTGTGTTATAGCCCACAAACCAATTCTTAATAATGCTTGAATTGAAGCAAAGGAATAAACTGAGAGTGAGAGAAAACCAGCTCTTCGACTAAAGCGAGAAAGACGAAGTCTTTTCTCCCAATTGATTTTCCTATTAAATTCAAAACCTGCCATTAATCCCAATACAACCATTAACAGCATTCCTATAGTAAGAAACACAAACCATGTAGGATGTATATGAAAGTCTACTAAGGTGAAAGGATCTTCTGGGATTTTGGTAACTACAAATAACCAAAAAACTGAGAAAACCATAAGAAATCCAGCAATCCCAAATCCCCAAGATAAGAATTTCTTTTTATCCAGTTTTTCTTGTGATATGAAAATTCCTAAAATTGCACCAGTAGCACTATAGGCAAAATGTGGCATTAAAGGTGACTCCCTCGCTACAAATTGATTTCCAAGCATTCGCAATATATAATCCCACCATCCTTTTTCACCAATTTTTAAGAGATGTCCAACTTCGTTATGTAAATCAACTCCCCAGAAGTTATTAGCTGCTTCATAAACAGCAGGAGCAGGAAATATAAATGCTAATCCTAAAACTGCAAAAACACTCGCACTTACTATTGGATTTAATAATTTCTTATTTGAGGATAAAATATAGAATACGACAGCAGAAATCATAATTGCCCATGCAATGTTAGCGAATTGGTCTGCATGGTAAATGTCTTGCCATTGAGGGTACATGTGTCCCCACTCTACCAAATCTTTGGAAATAGCCCATTGAGCAAGGAATACATAGAAGAACATAGCCCAAACCCAAAGTAAAATACCTTTCATCATTTCTTGTAGAAGAATAATTTCTCTTGATAATCCTCGCTTTAATTTTAGTTGCATTGTATACATATGAAGAGCTGCACTAATTAATAGAAAGAGCCCACGCCAATGGCCAAAAACTACAATAACTCCCATTAAAATAAAACCAAAAGTTGACAGTTCTGCAGGATTTGATTCTGCAATTCCTTCAACTTGACTGACAAGCATAAATGTATGAACCATTAGATTTCCAAGAATAGCCCACCCTCGAAGTATATCAAAGGAAATTATTCTATCCGCCATAATGTTATTTTCATAGTATTTCAGTTAATAAATTTTACACTTTAAGGACAAAAAATGATTTTTTCCAGAAAAAAACCTCTAGCAATTAAATCAAATAATTTACTAAATAAAAAATCAGTCTAATTCTCGTAATGTTTCATCAAAAATCTTACTACCATATAATCTCGAGATACCTTGTCGTAGTTTGTTCTGTATTTTTTCACAGTCTTCTTTTGAGATTGAGGGATCTACACAAAAAGATTTTTGACTATTGATCATAATTCTTGAATCAATCATGAGTGTTTTTTTTGGAACTCTTTTAGCGATTTTATTAAGTAATTTTTCTAAAAATTGTATATGGGTATCTTTTTGAATTTGTTCAAGGTCATCAGATGAAAGGTTGATAAGCATATTGATTTCATTTTCTAAATCAATCAAAATTTCAGCATTTCTATTATCAACTTGAACGAAATTAAGTATATCAATTGAATCAGGTAATCTCTTTCTGATGAGATTAATTATATGATTTGCTTGCAACATGATTGTAGTATTCATTTCTTCAGCAATTATGACAATCATAATTCCACCTTGATCTAATTTTTCAGGAATCCTATAAATAATATGCATTCTATCAAATTCTATTGAACGAATATTCTCATCAATAGCTTTTTCAGCATACATTTGAATAGCAGATAAAATACTCACAAGGAGTAAATCATCTACTACTATATTTGAATCATAAACTTTAGAATAAAGTTTAAGACCTGCAGAATTTACTACAAAAATTGCTGAAATCATTCGTTCATCATTTCCGATTTTGAGATAGTTTTCAAATGTAGAAATCCTGCTATTGCTACCAAATAATAACCAGCTACAAAGAATGGATCATTGTAACCCATATTATTTTCATATATTTCTAACCAATCCATGTAAGTGTAAGTAATGTCAGCAGCAGTTCTCACAGTAATCCCAATTAGAATTATAAGCCATGAAATGCCAAGACTCCCATGTCTGTATTTAAAGAATATCATTCCTAAAATGAATAGTTGAATCATGTCCCAAACAATATAAAATAATGAAATAATCTTTTCTGGGATTCCATAGTCTTCATAGACTAACATCTCATTAACAAATGTGAAGTATATAGCTATTGTTGCACCTATAATTATTATTGACCAAATAATCACTAATACTTTATTTCTAGGTATTTTTACTGCTCTATCTTCTAATATTAAGGCAGATAATAGTAAAATGTATCCAATAATCCAAAATAGATCTGCCCAAGAAGGATATGGATCAACTTTCAATATCAAATCATATGTTGCCCAAGACATTTCTCCTAATATCGAAAAGAAAGATGAAATAAATAATAATAACCAAATAATTCCAGCTTCAGTTCTAATCCCATAATTAAACGCAACAATACCCAATATAATACAAGCTATTGTAGCTGAAAGAATTACACTTATGTTACTATACCAATCATATGGTACTTCTGGAAGTAACATAGGTAAGGAAATTATCATATCTGCAGCCATTAAAGCAACTATAACACCTATAGAAATATTCGCAGCTATTGGTATTCTTGATTGGTAGATACGTTTCACTTGTTTGTCAAAAAAATTTCCAGATAATGTTTGTGCTTTTATTGTGTTTTCTGTATCACCAGTTAATGAATTAAAAAAAGTATCTTGATTTTGTGAAAATATTTTGTTAAAGAATTTAAGAAATAGCTTTTCACTATTTTCTTTCTTTTCTGTTAATGGGGAAACATGAATTAAAATAAATTCTTTGCCATCATGTGTTATTTTCTTGGACTGTGTTCTATCATGCTGTAATTCGATATTAATAATATCTGTTTGTACAATTTGTTGTCCCATATCAGATATACTTTGAATAAGACCTAATAAGCGATCTTTATCAATTATATCTTCTCCAGCCAATTTTATACAATTTCTAGTATCTAGCTCAGCTAAATATAATCCAATATTTTGCACTCTTTTTTCCTCTAAATTTCTTTTTAAATACTAAAATGATTGAACAATAATTAAATTTCATCACATCTTAAAAGAATTATTAATGAGGTAAATCAATCATTAAAAAATAAAAAACAGGATTTTAAAAAACAATTCAGATAATAAATCAAAAAAAAAACTGAAACTTTTAATTTTCCTTTAATCTTTTTTCTAGAACGTCTCTTTGTATCTCAAAAACGGGAATTTTAAATTTTGGTTCATATTTCAATATTTGATTTATACGTAACATATGCTCATTACTACCTGCATTTCCTGTTCTCCAAATTTTTGCATTAGTTTCTGTTAATAGCTTTTGAAGCATTTGATATTTAAGAGCTAAACCTAAACCTTTACCTCTATGTTGCTTTAAAATACCAGTATCCTCTTGTTTTGCTACTTCAGGTTGATGTTCATTGATTAAAGTACTAGTTAAGCCAACAAGAGTATTGGTTTCTTTTTGGATAACAATGAAAGTCATGATACGTTCTCCTATTAGGAGTTGAGTCTTTTGCATTTCTTGGAATCTTTCTACAGTAAGAACATCTTTCTCAAAACTTAAATCCTCTAGTGGCATATCATTCCAAATTTCTTCAACCATTTTAACATAAATTTGCTTATCTAAATATAGCAACTGATTCATATTTTCAAAATAATGAAAATCATAGCCTTTTTTAGCTGCTTCATTTCTTTGTTTTTCTGCTTCTTCTTTGATTTCTTTTATATTAAATTTCGTCAAATCAGATATACTCATTACTTCTTCATAATGTTTAGGAATTTTAAGAGATTCTACAAAGGATATACCATCAGTGTTTGAGAAAGCTTCAGTTACAACACAAGTTATTTGTTCTGGATAAATCTTAACAATCTCCTTCAGTACATTCTTTCCTATACCTTTTCTTCTTTGATCTTTTGCAACGTATATCCAAAAATAACCTTTATCTAGATTATCGTACTTTATATTCCAGGAACAATAACCATATCCCAATAAATTATCTTTATTATCTATTGTTAAAACATAATATTTTTCTTCAGATGATTCAATTCCAAATAACCAAGATTTTTTGTAGTAATCAATTGTTGGAGGAGGATAATTAAAAATTTCTTCTGTATTTTTCTGCATAAGTATAAATAATTGCTCAAGATATTTAGCAGGAATCTCAGATTTTTTGCTAGAAATGAATTTTAAATCTTTCATCTTTCACACGGAGAAATCGTAAATTCATTGTATTTATTTGCTAATCGGTAAATTTGAAATTTCAAATCTATTATTAAACTAGTGTTCTATTATTACATATACTATCAGATATTCAAACCCACTTTTTGAAACATTTTTTGCTTTCTTTCTTGTGTTAATTCCTTTTCGTATTTTTTGTAGATCCAGATTTCATTTTTACTTTTATTATCCTCTTTAACAATATATGGTTGAAGTAATTGTTTTAAGAAATCAATTCTCCCTAAGAAAAACCATTCTTTGAACTCCTCTTTAGTTAGTTCTAAAACTTCTAGATATTTCTTGTAATTTTCTAATACTTGCTCAATAATATATTGTGGTTTTAAAATGTTTAAAAATTCTTTTTGATAGAATTCTCTCATATCTTTTTTTAATGTTTCATCTGAAAGTCTATTTTCAAACTTTAAAATTTGTTGACTTGTTTTAAAGACTATTTCTTTATAATTTAATTCTATTTTTTTCAATTCAATTCTAAGTAAATTTAATTCATGATTCATATATTTGAGAAAATAATGTTCATAATCATCTTGTTCTTGTTCTAGAATTTTTTCGGCTAATTGTTGAAAGTTTTCAAGGTTTAAGAAAAATGGCGTTGTTTTTTCTGATGTTGCACTAGATATAATTTCCTTTATGAATTTTTGAAATTTAGTTCTATGTTTAATTCTTTTCAATTTTAATTACTCCAGCAACACTATTGTATTGTTGATTGTTAACTTATCAAAGATCTGTAACAGTCTATCTATTTTGATTTATTATAAACTTCTTTCGTGTATTAATACAAAATTTACCTATTAAAAGTATTATATTTTTCAAAGTTAAAATTCATAAATATGTACGTAATGTATTATAACTAATGATTATTATAAAATTAACAACAGATAGAAGTAAAAATAATAATTGCAACTATCTCATTTAACACTTAATAAGAATAATTAGCATTCTTCCCAAAAGGAGATTTCTATTTGAAAATACAAGATATTGGAGAAATTATTGAAGAATTTAGAAAAAAAATTCAAGAAAAAATAATCAAAAACAATATTCCTGGGTTAGCTATAGCAGTTCTTAATAAAAATGAAAATTTGTGGTTGGAAGGATTTGGATATACAGATAGAACAAAAAAGCAAGTAGTCAATGAAGATACACTCTTTGGACTGCAATCTACAACAAAAACTTACACCGCAATAGCTTTTCTTATTGCTATGCAAAAAAGACTAGTAAAATTAGATGATCCAATTATCAAATATTATCCTAAATTTTATGTAAAAAGTAGACATGATCAAGAAGAATACAAGAAAATAACTTTCCGTCACCTATTAAATCATACATCAGGATTGGTACGTGAAGCAGCTATAGGAGGTTGTTTTTCAAGGAGATTGGGAACTTGGAAAGAACATATTAAAAGTCTTAATGAAACATGGTTGAGTTTTCCTGTAGGCACAAAATTTAGTTACAGTAATATTGGTATGGATTTAGTTACTTTTATACTCGAGAAAATTGTTGGTAAACCATATCATATTTTTATCCAAGAAGTCTTAGGAAATCCCCTAGGAATTACCATCCACTGGTTTCTTGATGATATCTACGGGCAACCAAATGCTGTTATTGGTCATTTGGGTGAAGATATTGCTCATAAATTGGATGAAATGGCTTTTGGTTGTGGAGGGATTTTTATCTCAATAAAAGACCAAGCTACTTTTGTAAGATTTCTGCTAAATAGAGGAAAAATAGATGGAAAGGTAATTTTGAGAGAAGAAATTTTTGAACTTCTTTACGATATTGAAGGAGAAACAGGTTATGGTTTGGGTACAGAAATTTCTAGCAAATATGGTATAAAATTCTATAGTCATGCTGGAGGGGGATTTGGTTTAGCATCTGAAATGTATTGGTTACCAAAACAAGACCTTGGTGTTGCTCTTTTACATAATGAAGAATATAACTTTGACCAAATCAGAGAATTTTTCTGGGAAATAATGAATAAACTTCTGGAAGCGAAAGGAATAGCTACTCAACTAGAAAAATTTCCTTATACAGATGAATCTATAATATCTCTCAAAGAAGAAAAATTGAAACGATTAGAAGGAACATATCAAAATATAGAAGCTGTATACAAAATAAAAATTATTGATGGAAAACTCAATATGATTACTAGTAGAGAAAATTCTGAGCTAATACCACATTCTGAAATCGCTTTTTCGATTAAACCTAAAACTGGAATTATTTTTCATCTAAATAAACAAAGTGAACCTATAGGGAATACACAATATCATTCAAAATTTGGCATTCTAACAAACAAATATCTTGGAAAATTAATAATAGAATTACCTCAAGTTAATGAAGAATGGAAGAAATTTGTTGGATTATATTTCTTAAAATTCTATTATACCGAATACAATTTTGTTGCTATTACTATAGATAAAGATGGTTATTTACACTACGAAAACAATATTCTTTATCCACATAATGAATTACCAAACGTTTTCTTTACTGAGTTTGGAACTGCTGTAGTGTTTGAAGAAGAAGCATTTAGAACAAATAATATTCTTCATACTCGAGTAAATAATCCGGTAGAATTTTGCGAAAAATTACTTGAAAGTGAACCAAATCATAAAGCACTTCTTAATTGGGGGATAGAAACAGTGATTAATTTACTAAAAAAATTAAATAAAAAATCAGAAACAGCAAAAATAAATGAGTTGTTACAATTTAAGAAAAAACAAAAGAAATAATTTATTTTTCCTATTGTTTTACTCATAAAAAAAGATTAAAAAACTAGAAGAGTAATTATTCTTTTGATTAAAATGAAAAAAAGATTCACTAATTTATTCTCTTTCTTAATTATAAGCTGTCTATTAAGCTGTGTTAATGTTAATCAAATTAATATTTCGAACAATACTTCTCCTAATTTTGAAAATGAGAATAATCCTACAAATATTTATCTTACACAGCAATATTCTAATGGTGAATCTTTAGTTATTATCGTTGAAAATACTCTTTGGAGTAGTAGCTCGATAAAAACAGCAATAAATCAATATCGACTTGATTTGAATAATACAGGATATCAAACTTTTCTTTATACTAATCTTATTAGTAATGTAACCTTTCTTCGTTCATTGTTACAATCATATTGGTCTACTTATCAAATATCAGGAGCAATATTAATTGGTGATTTACCTTTTGCGAAATTTTATCATCCTGCCTCAGCAAATTTTTTTGCTGAGACTTTTATCTGTGATCTATTTCTTATGGATTTGGATGGAAGTTGGTTAGATGGTCCAACTCCTGATGGTATTTTAGATTCACATTTTGGTGCTCCTGGTGACATTTATCCAGAGATTTATGTAGGGAGAATTGATGCTTCTAATCGTACACTAGGAGGATTAACAAATGAACAAAATATATTAAGCGTATTAAATCGAATTCATAATTATCGAACGGGTAGTGTAGCACGCACTCATCAAGCACTTACATATATTGATGATGATTGGCAAGCATGGGCTAATGGTACCTATGATAATTGGCCTTCTTGGTTACAAAACCCATACCCAGTGAAAACAGATATTCACACTCCAACTACTTATACAAATTCAACTGATTGGTTGAATAGAATAACCCAAGATTATGAATGGGCTCATCTCTGTGTCCATAGTGGTTCATCACCCCCAAAACATGATTTTGGTCCTGGAGGTTCAGGTGAAGGAACGGTAACCTCTTCTAATATTCATAGTACTCGTCCAACATTCAATTTTTATAATCTATTTTGCTGTAAAGGAGCTGATTGGTCACAAACAGATTGTTTAGCAACAACCTACCTTTATTCTAGTGATTATTCATTAAGTGTTATTGGTACGTCTAAATCTGGAGGAATGATTGGAGGAAATAGCTTCTATAATTATATAGCTCAAAATGAATCGATTGGTAAAAGCTTTTGTAATTGGTTTCAAGGTATAACTAGCTATTCATCTGCTGAATATCTTGAGTGGTTTTATGGTATGACAATCTTAGGTGACCCTACATTAACTATTCATTATGATTGCACAGTTTTTGAACCAATAATTACTTCATCAACACATCCAAATCAATATCAATGGTATACAGATGCATTACCTCAATTAAATTGGTCTATCCCAATTGATGTAAATGGAATTACAGGTTATTATTATATTTTAGATCAAAATCCATTAACAATTCCCACTAAGAGTACTGGCATTTTTACAACAATAAATGGTACAAAAATAACAACTGCTTTAACAGATGGAACTTGGTATTTACATGTTGTAGCAAAAGATGGTGCAGGGAATATTGGTACATCTGCATCACATTATACAATTTTAATTGATAATACTCCACCAAGTATAACAATAACTTCTCCTGTTGATGGAGCAGAATTTGAACCAGGAGAAATAGTAATCCAATGGAGCGTAACTGAGACTGGTTCAGGATATCAATATGCAGCTATTAGAGTAAATGGTACAGTTGAAAATTCAGTTTACCTATCTAATACCTACAACTTGACTCTGGAAGAAGAAAATAATTATGTAATAAACATCACAGCGTTTGATTATTTTGGATTATCAAGTTCAGATGATATTCTAATTACAATTAAGAAAGCTACTACTACTACTACTACTACCAATACTCTATTCGGTATACCTATTAAATATATTATAATCGGTGCTTCAGTTCTTGGTGGTATAATTATAATTACAGTTACAATAGTTATTGTTGTGAAAGTAAGGAAAAGAAAAGTTAGGATTGAAAATTAGATCTTAGTCAAAAATAATAGTTGAGTTTGTTGTTTAATATATCCTTTTAACTCAATTATATTGGTAGTCCAAAAAATTACTGTAAATTTTTCAGATTTTTCTCCAAAGATTTATTATTCTCTTTTTTGCAGTAACATAATTATGAAATCAGTTGATAATCTATGTGAAAAATATACAGTGCAAAACGCAATAGAATATGGTGAAGCACAAGTAGGACCAGTAATGAGAATATTAATAGGAGCACATCCTGAATTAAGAAAAGATGCTCAGAAAATTAAAGAATTACTTGAGAAAAAAGTGGAATTCATTAATTCTATGAAAAATGATGAGCTGAAGCAATATGCTCAAGATAATTATCCTGAACTTTTCCAAAAAGAAGAAACAAGTGAAATACAACAAGAAACTGATTTCATTAGAGAAATAATCAATGAAGATATGAAAACAAGAAGATTTGGTGGAAGAGTTCATACAAGATTTCCCCCTGAACCAAATGGAAATCTTCACATCGGACATGCAAAATCAATCAATTTAAATTACGGTATTGCAGAGGAATACGGAGGTAAATTCAATCTCCGTTTTGATGATACAAATCCTGTTACAGAAGAGATTGAGTATGTAAAAGGAATTATTGAGGATGTCAAGTGGTTAGGAGCAGATTTTGATGAGAGATTACTTTTTGCTTCTGATTATTTTGACCAATTTTTCGATTATGCAGTGCAGTTAATAAAGAAAGGTTTAGCTTATATTGATGATTCAACTGTAGAACAAATACGTGATGAAAGAGGTAATTTAGGAACACCTGGTAAAGAAAACAAATACCGCAACAGAACTATAGAAGAAAATCTAGACTTATTCATGAGAATGAAAGACGGAGAATTTCCAGATGGAGCGAAAGTTCTTCGAGCAAAAATTGATATGACTCACCCGAATCTTTTAATGAGAGATCCAATAATATACCGCATAATTCACCAATCACATCACAATACGGGAGATAAATGGTGTATTTATCCAACATACGATTGGGCACATGGATTAGAAGATTCTATAGAAAAAATAACTCATTCGATATGTACTATGGAATTTGAGGTTCATAGACAATTATATGATTGGTATATAGATCAATTAGAAGATGAGAAAGGTAAACCAATTTATCATCCACAACAAATTGAGTTTGCCCGGTTAAACGTTTCTTATCTTGTTCTAAGTAAAAGAAGACAATTACAATTGGTAAATGAAGGATATGTTAGAGGATGGGATGATCCTCGCTTACTGACTGTTTCAGGAATGAGAAGAGGTGGAATTACTCCTGATGCGATTCGAAATTTCTGTAAATTAATTGGTGTCACTAAAAGAGAGAGCATAATTGATAGATCAGTCTTTGACAAATGTGTTAGAGATGATTTAGATCAAAGATGTCCAAGAATAATGGGTATTATTAGACCATTGAAGGTTATAATAACAAATTATCCAGAAAATAAAGTAGAGGAAATAACAGTACAAAACCATCCAAGAAATAAGGAAATGGGTAGTAGGAAAATTAAGTTTTCAAAAAATCTCTACATTGAGCAAGAAGATTTTCTAGAAAATCCACCAGAGGATTTTCGAAGATTAACTACAAATGGTGAAGTAAGACTAAGATATGCTTATACAATAAAATGTGAAAAAGTAGTTAAGGATAAGAAAAATAACGAAATCAAGGAAATTCATTGTTCTTATATAATAAATGACGATTCATCTGATGATAAAAAATCACTCGGAACAATTCATTGGATCTCAGCTGATAATGCTGTTGAAGCAGAATTAAGATTATTTGACAGATTGTTTACAAAAGAAAATCCAATGGAAGTTGAAGAAGGCAAGGATTTCAAAGATTACATAAATACTGAATCTCTTGAAATTGTAAATGGATTAGTAGAAACACATTTACAAAAAGCTGAGAAAGGTTCTAGATATCAATTTGAAAGGATGGGATATTTCAATATTGATCCTATTGATTCAAAGAAAGATAAATTGGTTATGAATCGAATTATCACTTTACGAGATTCTTGGACAAGAAAATAATTTAGAATTCCCATTGGAGTTCTAAATTTTTATTCATTTTTTTTTATCACTATTTGACAGTTTCAAACAATACCTTTATTTTAATTGCATAATTCGTTTTAAAGAAGTGAAAAATTTGGAAAATATTTCATTAGACTTTTTGGATGAAACACGAAAAATACTTGAAGAAGGAATTGAGCTTTATGAGAACGATCAAATTGACAAAGCAGTAGAATGCTTCCAAAAAGCTACCGAACTTGAACCAAATAATGAAGCTGTTTTTCGAGCAATAGCAAATTTCTATTTGGAAGAAAGAGAATTAGATAAAGCACAAGAATATTGTCAACAAGCAATTGATATTAATCCTAAAGATCTCATCGCATTACAGATTTTGGGGAATATTCATTCAAGTAAAAATGATTATCAGAAAGGTGAAGAATATTATTTAAAAGCTTTAGAGCTTGATTCCGTAAATATTGATGTTTTTTATAACCTTGGCAATTTATATCTAATGCAAACACAATACGAAAAATCTCTTGAATATTTTCTGAAAGCTGAGAAGTTAGATGCTAAGGATGCAGATATACTTTTCAATTTAGCCAATATCTATGAATTTTTACAAGACATAAACATGGCAATTGAATATTATTATAGAGTTTTAGCTATTTACACCGATGCTTTCATGATTTGGGTACACTTAGGAGAACTACATTATAATAGGAAAGAATACAAAGAAGCAGAAAAATGCCTAAAGGAAGCTATGAAGACAACACCTGAAGACTCAGCAATTTGGAACAATCTTGGTATTCTTTACTTAAAAATGGGTAAATACAATGAATCAATTGAAAGTATTGAAAAAAGTTTGGAAATAGATCCAAAAAATGCTAATACTTGGACCAGTTTGGCAGAAGTCTACGAAGAAAAAGAAGAGTATGAAAAAGCACTTGAATACTTCAAAAAAGCATTTGAATTAGTACCTAAAAACAAATCTTACAAAGAAAACATTGAAAGGATAGAGAAGAAAATAAAAAAAGATAAATAGTGTTTGGTGCAAAAAGAGAAGCGAATCTCCATGGCAAATGGAAATAATATTTATGAATCAAAAAATGATGAATGATTTATCGAAGAGAACATAAAATTCTAGGATTATCCAAACAACTTGAAAAGGTATCGATTGATTGTATTCCTTTTCACTTACCTGAAATTCAATTATTATTTAAAGCTATATATTATATATTAACATAGAATGAAGGTGATTATCAAGTTATTTTATCATTTCTTTCTGAAATTCAAAAGAATTGGTTTAAGATTCACTAAAAATTGAATTCCCAATTGGATATAAAAGACTAGATTTCTTAGAAAGTAGTTTCTAAATCGCAATATAGGATTTTTTTTTTGCCTATATGGTGTACTTAATTAGAACGAACATAATTTATCTACTAAATGCTTTTCCGTGAGGACAACATATGAAACCGATTAGTCTTTGCCTTATACAAATGGGTGATAAAGGTCTCGAATGTGTGCGAGCATTTCCAGATGTCATACCAAATGAAATTTTGAATGAAATTGTGATAAAGAGTATGCCAATGGGTGCGAAAGAAGGTGATTTTACTTCTAGTATAATAGCGGGAAATAATGCTTTCTCTGGTTATGTCTTCTGTATTCCTAGATCTAATGATCGGAACAATATTGCTTCACTTGTAGCCATATATGAAAACATAAAGTATGACGTAAATAATGTCCGAAATCTCTTCAGTTTAATTATTACTGAAATGAAAAAATATGAAGTAATTAGTACTGATATTCTAACACAAATTTTACCTACACTCTATAAGAGCTTTGAAAGTGAGACAATCAAAATTAAAATCAGTTCAGTTGTAACGATTGAGATTAACAATAAAGCTGATGATGAGCTGCCAGCGAAACCGCTTGAAAAATCCGTTAATAGTTTCGAAAAGGATATGTGGAAATAAATAGGTGACTAGTACAGATGGAGGTTTCAATATTTCCTTTCTAAGAAATCTTTTCAAAAGTAGAGCTAAGCAAGTTACTATGTCAATTTGTGGACTTGATGGCGCGGGTAAAACAACAATAATCAATTACCTAGTAAAAGGAGAATTCGAAGAAACAATTCCTACATTAGGGATTAATCGTGAAGTAATTGATTTTCCAAATTTACGTTTAAATATCTTCGATCTTGGAGGTCAAATAGATTTTCGTGGAATGTGGAATCAAGTAAATGAGAAAGCTGATGCATTAGTTTTTGTGATTGATAGTAATGACATTGTAAGAATGGTTGAAACAAAAGAAATCTTTTACAATATAGTAAATTCTCAAGTAAACGAGGATATACCAGTTTTGATTTTGCTTAATAAAATCGACTTACCTCACAGAATTTCTCGAAGTGATTTCATTAATGAATTTGATCTTATGAGTTTTACAAGTAGAATGACTTGGACTTGTTATGAAACTTCTGCTAAAACTGGTGAAGGTGTTTATGATGCCTTCCGTTGGTTTGTTCAGAAATTACAAGAGGTGTAAAATAAATGGCTTGGAATGGTTATGCTGGATTTTTTCTTATAAACAAGATAGTGATTACAGTTATAGCTTTTGCGTTTGTTATGTTGATGTTTATTTAACTTTCTAAGAAAACGAACATTGGGTACACTTCTTTTATCATTATCCTTTTCTGTTTTATTTACATCAGAGTTATCCTATCTCCTATCCTCATGGTTTTCTTACTATGAAACATTTGCCGTCACGACTGTAGCTATGTTTCAAGTTAGTATACCTGCTCTCTACATTGTTGCGTACATATATCTCTATTTCTTTTCAAATAGACATATACTACAAGATTCTGATATAGTTAAAAGCTCCATAGCAATTTCAACAAGTATTTTTGTAGGAGTTGCCTTGGGTTTGATGATTGGAAATTTAATCCTTGGAGGGGAATTAATTTTTGTTAGAAGCGTAACTCTAGCAGGTGTGGGGATTACTCTTTATTCTCCTCAAATGTTTCTATCAGCTATATTCTTTGCACCTACATTGGTTCTTATTATTTTTAGGATATTATATAGAACAGCTCAAATATCACGAAGAGTTTCAAAGAGAATTTCAAGAGTTGGATTTACACTCATATTTTGGTCAATAATAAACTTTATGTTTTCGCTAATTACTTTTGCGTTAACATCTTCAGAATTATTTAATGATATACCTTTTGCAATAGTTGCTGTTGAAACAATGAGATCTTTGTTCCTCATTCTAGCTATGATCTTAGGTTATCTTGGATGGATTATGCCTGAATTCTTTAAGAAAAGTATTCGTGGTAAAGCATGGATTGTTAATCAAATGCAAAAGGAATTCACATCTGTATCTAGTCCTATTGCTTCTTCAGATAAGACTACTAATGTTGCGGTTGAGATAGCTGAAAAATAGAAAGTTGGTTTTTAAACCAACAAATTTCTTCTTTATTTTGATATTGAATAATTGGTTGATACTTGAAGTTATTGATGTTAATCGATCTAAAAATCGCACCATTTCTTGGTGATATTTCTTATACCATAATAAACAATTATAACCTAGACCTTGAGTAGTTATCAAACATGTTACCTTCCATATTTTAGCTAGGTACTAACTACACATAAGGAACTAATTCATTATTTGTATGATGGATCAGTAATCGATTTTTAAACCGGCTAATTCTAAATGATGTTTATCATGCATCCAAAGTGTAGCAACGTTTTCTTTTCTAAAGAAATTCTTTTCATCCTCAATCGTTTCAGGTTCTGATATTACTTTTTCAAAAATGTTAATAGTCTTTTCTCGAGTTTCTTTGAACAATTTTTTAGAATCTGCTAAAGATAAATTCTTCTTCTGTTCAAGAATCATATCATTCCATTCATCGAATTTTATACCCTTTTCTTGATGGTCAAATTTAAAATCATCACATTTACCTTCAAGTTTTGCATTACAACCCTTAATCATTTGATCATCCCAGGACCAAAGATGAAGTAACAATTCCCTTAATTTCCAACCATTTGGCAATTCTATATTCTCATCTAGTGTGAGTATTAATTTGGTTATTTTACGAGTATTTTCTATGTTCTGTTCTGGAGTTAATTTTTGTTCCATATTAAAACATCCTTTATTTAGTTTTTATTAATATAGTAGCTAAAGATAAATTATTGAATTTTTTGTATCTAATCAAATAAATTTCCATTTTTGTGAAATTTCATTCGATAACTCAAAGAATGAGAATTTAAAAAGAAACTTGAAAATTTCTTTTGATTAAAAATTTCCTTAAAAAAAATAAAAAAAGTATAAATAAAAAAAGAAGGAAAATAAAGAATATTTTCCATTTCATAAGATTTTAGTTGTTAAGCTTTTGGTTGCTTAAATATTCTATAATCCAGAATTCCTTCCATTAATCGTTTAAGACCAAGAACTGTAATGCCAGATGCTAACATATATGTCAATGCTTCAGCGTCTAATATTGTATCAGTTATTAAAATTGCAGATGATAAACCAACTAGCATAAATCCTACGATTATAATAGTTAGACGATACATGAAAACCTTCTTTTTATCCTCAAATCCTTTGACAATGCCAATAATGCCTAATAATAGAATAGCAAGTGCTAGAATATCTATCAAGATTAATTCGTCGGTAATAAGACCAATTACGGAAACAATACCAATTGGTAATACAAGAATTCCGATTATAATATTGAAAATTCTAAACCATTTAGTTTGTCGTTTCTCAAAAATTCCGATGATAATTCTAGTTACACCCACA
>Ga0307377_10001030_pt1 | contig 36765 bp, 36 predicted proteins | sample TR3MG_FD_202535 | JGI IMG/M metagenome (GOLD analysis project Ga0307377, IMG submission 202535) | Soil microbial communities from Risofladan, Vaasa, Finland - TR-3 | ecosystem: Environmental > Terrestrial > Soil > Coastal area > Acid sulfate soil | place: Finland: Risofladan, Vaasa | collected... | reverse complement strand
CCCGGTACTGGAGGATGAGATCGTCTATCTCCTTTCGAAGGACGCGGGACTTGAGGATATCTTCGTGGTGGAGGACGACCATTCCCGTAATCTGTTGCGGAAACTTTGCCCGGTCAGATCTGGGGTCCAGCGGATCAAGGAGACGGATGTCGATGACCTGCCGTCAAGCAAGGGGCGATCGGTCCTCGTATGGATGAAGTCCATGGGACTTCATGAGGAGCCGAAGGAACTGGGGGCGGAAGTGGCACGGGCAGTAAAGAGATTGGACGGAAAATGTTCGGTCGTCCTTCTGTTCTACGGCCTCTGCGGCAACGCCTTCAAGGACATGAACCTGCTCTTTGAAGGGGTCGACACACCCGTGGTCATCCTGACAGACAATGAAGGGAAGACCGTAGATGATTGCATCGCCGTCCCACTGGGCGGTACGGAAGGCTACCTACGTTTGCTGAAGCGCTATGCGGGCGTCTTCTACATGACACCAGCCTGGGCCGAGAACTGGCCCGATCTGATCGATAAGATGGATTTTACCAGGGGCACTGAGATGGGTAATCTGGACATGCTGAAGATGCTCTTTGAGATGGCTGGATACTGCAAAGTGCTGCGAATTGATACCGGCCTTGGTGACAGGGAGAACTTTCACGATAATGTGCGGAAGTTCAGCAAGGAGTTCGAATTCCAAGAGCTGGATTTGGAGACGGACCTGGTCTCCACCAAGGTCAGCGATGACGCATATCAAAAGTGCTTGGAACTGATCGAGAACGGCAATGAATGATAGATGTGCCGGCTTCAACATAAGCTAAAGCGATCTTGGTAGTTTTGGGATCGATCAAGGCCACAGGATGCGATCACGAACCAAATGGCTTTGTCTGCGGGATGCTGTAAAACCCAACATCGAACGGTCAATAAGATCGAACAGTCATTGAGAATCGATAATTAAGTAAAAAGGAAGAGGTTTGCAAATTTCTTTTTAGGTTTAGAACCTGTCCTTCGGCTTGTGCTTCTGGAAGCAGTCCCTGCAGTATACAGGTCTGCCCTCGGTTGGTTTAAAAGGGACTTGAGTCTTCGCTCCGCAATCGGAGCAAACTACATCATGCATCTCGCGTGGCCCATCGTTTCTGGGGCGGTTGTATCCGCCCGACCTCTGTCTTCCGTACATTACTAATCTACCTATTGTTGCTGCAAAGATCAGCTGACCCCTGCAACAGAAAAGAAAAGTGATTACTAGTATTTATAATAAATACCTACTAATAACTAAAAGACCAGAAAAAAAGAGGCTCTAATATGACCATCCATTTAACTCGAGACGAGGGTGGATTGACAAGGAAGTTTTATCAAGTTTTAAGTTTCCTTTATTTCTATGAACAAGGTGAACGCCAAGGAACGGCCGTTGACCGATAATTTCGGAAAAACCGTAGGGGACGACCAGAACACCCTGACGGCAGGTAAGAACGGGCCTGCCCTGGTTCAGGACATACATCTGATCGAGAAGCTAGCGCATTTTGACCGGGAACGCATACCAGAGAGGGTCGTACACGCCAAGGGCGCCGGCGCTCACGGATTTTTTGAAGTGACGGCCGACGTGACGAAGTACACCAAGGCCAATTTCCTAAGCAAGGTAGGAAAAAGGACCGAAGTGTTCGTGCGATTCTCGACCGTCGGTGGGGAAAAAGGTTCCGCCGACGCTGAGAGAGATCCAAGAGGGTTCGCGGTTAAGTTCTACACCGAGGATGGCAATTATGACATGGTGGGGAACAACACCCCTGTCTTCTTCATCCGCGACCCGCTCAAATTCCCGGACTTCATCCACACCCAGAAGAGGAATCCTGCGAACAACCTGAAGGACCCGGACATGTTCTGGGACTTTCTGTCCCTAACGCCGGAGTCCGTACATCAAGTGACCATCTTGTTCTCGGACCGCGGCATACCGGCCACCTTCCGCAATATGAACGGTTACACCAGCCATACATACAAATGGTACAACGAGAGAGGGAAATATTTCTGGATCAAGTTACATTTCAAGACCGAGCAGGGCATCAAGAACCTGACGGCCGAAGAGGCAGAAATGGTCAAGGGAAAGGACCCGGACCACGCTACCAGAGACCTGCACGATGCCATCGAACGAGGGGAGTTCCCCTCTTGGAAGGTTGAACTGCAGGTCATGACCCCGGAACAAGCGGAGAAATACCGATTCGACCCATTTGACATTACGAAGGTGTGGCCTCACGGCGATGTCCCGCCAATTACCATCGGCCGGATGGTTTTGAACAAGAACCCTGTGAACTATTTCGCAGAGGTGGAGCAGTCGGCCTTCTCCCCTGCTAATTTCGTACCGGGGATAGACGCCTCCCCAGACAAGCTGCTGCAGGGAAGGCTGTTCTCGTATCATGACACACACCGTCACCGGCTTGGGGCGAACTACCATCTAATTCCGGTGAACTCTGCAAAAGCCGCGGTGGTGGAAAATTATCAGAGGGATGGACCGATGCGCACGGACGATAATGGAGGCGGCGGTCCGAACTATTATCCCAATAGTTTCAAGGGACCACAGCCCAACATGGCCTTTGCGGAACCGCCCTTCGAACTCGAGGGAGAGGCGGCGCGGCGACCTTACGATCACCCCAACTCCGATTTCGTCCAACCTGGGGATCTGTACTCCAAGGTCATGACCGAGGACGAGAGAAAACGTCTGGTGAGCAACATCGTCGGTCATCTTGGCGGTGCGAAGAAGCGCATACAATACAGGCAGACAGCCATATTCTACAAGGCGGACGCCGATTACGGCAAACGCGTAGCCAAGGGATTGAAGTTGGAACTGAAGAAGGTAAAAGAGCTGGCCGAAATGAGCCAGGAGGAAAGGGTAGTGGCCACCGAAGAAGGAGGAAAATTATAACCATTTTTCCAAGATCTTGAATGGGGTGATCAGGGGATCGATCCAGCCATCTCTACCGATTGGTCCGAAGCCCGACCCATCCATCTACTTAATTTTTCAAAACCTTATTTGATGGATGAAAGGGATGTGCCTGCACTAAGGTTCCCCTACCGATCGATCTTATGTTCACCCCGGCCCTGTCAATTTGTTAGATCGGGGGTCCGCTTATATTTACAGTTAAAGTGCAAATTCACTGACCGATCTTCTATCGAACGATCGATCTTTTAAGTGAGCACCAGGAACTTATTTCGTAGAAATACTGCGAATAAGTGATCTGTGGGGATAGCTTTCATTCGGCATCTGATCTGACCCTGACCTCTGATCGTCAATTGAAAACGAGGATAAAATATTATTATTTGAGTTTTGCAAGCAATAGATTTTATATTTTAATGTACAAATGAAATATAATTATATTTATAAATTATTTTTTTTATATGATTAATTTGTTTCGTTATTAATTTTATTAATTTTTTGATTGTCCACATTGTAATATTATTAAATATTATTATTATTTAATACAGTATAATATTTTTATACAGAAGGTATTTAAATGATAAGTTATTTCATAGAATTGACTTGAAAAATAAGAATTTGATAGTATTATTACTAATAAATTGGTGTTACTTTGAATAGTGGTGATGTTGAAATTGTAAGGCGCCCTGGTGAATCAAAACTGACGTCCTCTAAGAGAATAAAGAAGATAAAACGAAGAATAACTGAAACCGAGAATCATCTCGATCGGTCCTTGAACGACCTCATATCTCCATTGAGCAACTCGATAGGAGAGTTCTTGATCGGCTTGAACCTGGGCAGTAAAGTCGCCGTTTTACAAACAACAGGGATGGATGAAGGATCGGGAGAAGATAAGATAGTGGTCAAAGGGCTTTCAAAAATTTTCAATGCCCATCATCCCGAGAAAATATTGTCTTTGTTAAAACAGGGGATGGGCAAAGAGGATATACTGAGCGAAACAGGAGCGACCGTGGGTCTATATGACATCGATTTCTCTGTTAAGAAAGGAGAGCTTTTCGTCCTTATGGGTCTGTCCGGAAGCGGAAAATCGACCCTGGAACGATGCATCAACCGTCTTATCGAACCTACCAGCGGCCAGATCCTCATTGATGGTGCGGATGTCCTAAAGATGACCTCCGACGAGCTTCGCTATTTCCGTAAGATCAAGATAAGCATGGTTTTCCAGAACTTTGCCCTGCTTCCCAACAAGACGGTCCTGGACAACGTAGTGTTCGGCCTAGAGGTGCAAGGCATCCCTAAGGACGAAAGATATGAAGCTGGTATGCGTGTGATCGAACTTGTAGGCCTGAAAGGCTACGAGAGCATGAAACCGGCAGAACTCAGTGGGGGCATGAAACAGAGAGTGGGATTGGCACGAGCTTTGGCCACGGACACTGACATAATACTCATGGACGAGGCCTTCAGCGCTTTGGACCCTCTGATCAGAAGGGACATGCAGGACGAACTGCTGGAAATACAGGGGCGCATGCACAAGACCATCATATTTGTGACCCACGACCTTGATGAGGCGCTCAGGCTGGGAGATCGCATCGCTTTGATGAACAACGGCCAAATCGTACAGATCGGCACAGCGGAGGAGATCCTGACCAACCCAGCGGACGATTATGTGCTGCGATTCATAGAGGGGGTTGACCGGGGCAAGGTCCTAACCTGTCAGAACATCATGAAGAAGGCGCTGCTCACAGTGACCGTCGGCCAAGGACTAAGGACGGCGCTGGTGCTTATGAAAGATGCCAGCCTCTCCACGATACCGGTGGTAGACCGATCCAATGTATTCCAAGGATTGTTGGATGCTGATGATGCCCTCAGGGGTATCAAAGAGGGGAAGACGAAGATCATGGAGGTTGCCAATATTGACATACAGACCGTGCTCCCTGATACCGCGGTCGAATTTTTGATACCCATCCTGATAGTCACTAATTATCCGATCCCGGTCTTGAACGAGGAACGGAAGTTGAAAGGGCTCATAGTCCCGGGTATGGTCATATCCGCTTTGAACGCCACCGGGGGTGTTAATTGATGGTGGATCAAATACCATGGGGACAATGGGCCGAGGGTCTTGTCGATGTCGTCAAGGATAACTTTGACCCGGTGTTGGACCTGGTGCACGATTCGTTGAGCGGCATGGTGGACTTAACCTTGGCCGTGATGACCGCATTGCCGGACCTGGCCATGATATTGGTCATCGGGATCATCGCGCTGTTATTGACAAGGAAGATACTGCTCAGCATCTCGATCGGTCTGGCCTTACTGATCATATGGAACATGGGCCTTTGGGACCTGTCCATGCTGACCCTGACCTTGGTCATTGTGTCAGCTTTGATATCGTTTTTATTTGGAATACCCCTTGGAATAATTGCGGCGAAGAACGATCGTCTCAATTCGTTCATGCGGGTCATCCTGGATTTCATGCAGACCATGCCCTCCTTCGTATATCTGATACCGGTGGTCATCCTTTTCCGACTTGGAAACGTGCCAGGCATTATTGCCACGGTCATCTTCGCCATACCGCCAGTGGTCCGCTTCACCGATCTGGGCATCAGGGAAGTGGCCAAGGAACTGCGCGAAGTGGCTGATTCGTTCGGAACGACCTGGACACAAAAATTGTTCAAGGTGGAGCTGCCCATGGCCAAACCGACCATAATGGCCGGAATTAACCAGTGCATAATGCTCTCGCTGTCAATGGTGGTCATCGCCTCGATGATCGGGGCGGCTGGTCTGGGAAGGAACGTCCTGATAGCCATCCAAAGGGTGGACGTCGCTCTGGGATTCGAGGCTGGATTGGCGGTGGTGATCATCGCCATAATATTGGACCGTATCACACAGGGGATGGGGTCAAAACGATGATGATTTCTCGTTTCATAGGACCTGGAACCACAAGGCTGGTCCAGAGAAATAGGTAGGTGAATAATATATGGAAGCAAAGCAGAAGAAAATGCTAATCGGGGTTATCGCCATAGTGGCGATATTGATCATTGCCGCTGTCGCAGTATTGGCAATGACCCCCGCAGATGAAGAGAAACAGAGTATCAAGTTCGGATACGTTCTTTGGGACGGAGAGATAGCCTCCACCAATGTCATGACCTTGGTCCTGGAAGAAGCAGGGTATGATGTGGAAATGATCAACACTGACGCTGGGATCATGTATCAATCCTTGGCTAGCGGAGAACTAGACATCAGCGTGTCGGCATGGTTACCTGCAACCCAGGCTAACTATTGGGACGCCTATGGTGATGACATAGTGGATGTCGGTGTCAACCTAGACGGTTGCAGGATAGGACTGTTAGTCCCTACCTATCTGACCGATGTGAACAGCTTATACGATCTAGCTAACTTTACCACCGAATTCGATTCCCGGATAGTCGGTATCGACCCCGGCGCGGGAATGATGACCAACACCCAGGATGCCATAGATGAGTATGAACTAGAGGGATACGATCTATTAGCCAGCAGCAGCGCTGGTATGTTGGCAGAACTGAGCGCCGCTTATGAGGATAGCGAATACATCGTTGTGACACTTTGGTCGCCCCACTGGGCCTTCGCGGAATGGGATCTCAAGTATCTGACTGACCCCTTAGGTGTCTTCGGCGGTGAAGAATTCGTACACTCCTTGGCCCGTGAGGGATTCCAAACGGATAACCCGGAAGCATACGCCATTCTTGAAAGGTTCAGCTGGACCCAGGATGATATCCAATCCATAATGGCCGACATTCAGAGCGGTACTGACGAAGTCGTAGCCGCACAGACGTGGATCGACGCCAACAGTGCGACAGTGGATTACTGGATCAACGGCTAAGATAGAACTCCTTACCAAACATTTTCCTTTTTATTATTTTTAGTATAGAACAAAATATCCCTTTCGACCATCTCTGATCGGGTTTGGAAATGGGTCGTTCGCTTGATGAAGAAATAATTGCTTGGCTCATGGACGCTGAAAATCCATCGGCCCGTTACCTCACCATGACCGAGCTGCTCGGTAAGGCAGATACGGACGGGGAGGTCATCGAGGCCGGGGAAACGATAATGTCCACTGGCCCCGTCCCAAGAATTCTGGAGAAACAGATGCCGGAAGGCCATTGGGGAGGTATTGACCGTTTCTATCAGGAAAAATACAAAGGGACCGTGTGGAACCTGATCCTATTGGCAGAGCTGAGGGCGGACCCTGGAGATGAGAGAGTGCGGAAGGCCTGCGAATATATACTTCAGGCGTCCCAGCACCGGGATAGCGGAGCATTCTCCTGCCGAGGGGATCTGGAAAAGGGAGGGACATCGAATGGGATCCTGCCCTGCCTCACGGCCAACATGGTATACGCCTTGAGCAGGCTTGGATATATGAATGACGAACGGGTCAAGAAGGGTATATCCTGGATATCGAGATATCAGCGATTCGAAGCACAAGCCCCACCGGGCAAGGAATGGCCATATCGATATGATAGATGCTGGCGCCCTCGCGATTGCCGTTCCGGGGCGGTGAAAGCGGTCAAGGCCTTAGCATTAGTATCGTCAGAGGAGAGGTCCAACGAGATCGCTTCATCGCTTCACAAGGGTTGCGAGTTCATCCTCGAACGATGCCTATGGGGTGATGGAAACGGCCTGGAATCGACTGCCAGGAAGGATTGGTTTCAATTTGGATACCCTCATATGTGGGGGACGGACCTGTTGGAGATCATTAACGTTCTACTTCAGGCGAACATCCGGGACGATCGGATGGACGAGGCGATTCGATTCATCGCATCGAAACGGAACGAAAAGGGCAAATGGTTGCAGGAAGGTCGGTTCAGCAACCGCCTCATCACCAGATTGGAAAAGAAGGGGAGCGAGAGCCGTTTTATCACCATCGAAGCGATCAAGGCGATTATGAAATATGATATGAGCTGACCATATCGTAGAAAAAATATGGTGGACACGGGGGGATTCGTGAACTCAAAAATGACTGGACATGCATGATTTTGCCCCCCTTTATAGGAGAATCTTATCTTTGAGGAAAAGAAACCAAACTCAAACCTCTTTCTCCTGTTTTCTTTCTTCGACACTTGACGTTTCCGATCACGCATATGTATAAAGGGAAGACAACACCCCTTTTTTTATTGGGATGGGGGAAAGGAGGTAATCAAATGTTAGTGATGCAGGTAGCGAAACACAACCCTGAATCTTGTCCTACATATGTGGAAAAATACAGAGCGGTAACGCTTAAATGGTTCGAGACAGCGGAGACAAATTGCAGTAAATTTGGTGTGAAGATGATCGGATTTTGGAATGACCACCCAACACACATGGTCTATATGTTGTTCGATACACCGAGCATGGACGCACTGATGGGATTGATGATGACACCAGAGAGTCAGGCGATGATGTCATTCCAAACGATCAAGACCCTCCCTGTTTTCGACTTTAAACAGACTTGGAATATGATCAAGGGCGCGAAGTAAAATCGATTATTAGATGGGTCGATCCTCATAATGCTCGACCCATTTTCTTTAAACCGTGATTAACCGCCCTTAATACCGAATGATATACCGGAAATAATACCACTCTGATACCAGAGTATACCAGGTGACTTTTTTCTGAAAAAATGGAACAAATGCGAGGTTAGCCAGATGAAAAAATGGACACTGGGGGATTTGAACCCCCGGCCTCTGCCTTGCGAAGGCAGCGATCTTTAACGGCGTCGGATAGACGCATCCGCTGATCTAAGTGCCCCTGTGAGACTCAGGAATCGAAACCATGTTTATAATGTTTTGTAGGTCACGAACGTGCATTATGCTGGCCTAGACCATCAAAAAGGTTCGATGCATTGAGAGGACCGCCCTACTTTGACATGCATATCACCCTGCATCGATCGACAACAAATCGAACAATGGCTAGCTTCGATGAATTCGAAATGGTCCGGTCTGCAAGACCACGTATCGACCTGTCACCGACCATCGAGATCATCAAACCACAAGGTGAGTGCCGAAACCCTGACCATCGGTTCTGAACTCGTGAGCGTTTAGAAAATTATATGGAGCATTATCTCAATGGTGTTAAGACAAGGAACTGATGATGATGATGGAAAAAACAAACGGCGGAATCAAGGTGGATGGCTATTACCGCTGGATCACTGTCAATAATGTACGATATGAAACAGACATCATAATTCATACGGATGGAACGGTGAGCGAAAGGGACGAGACCGCTTCAATGGATTTCAAGGGTGATTACTTTCACGTCCCCCTCTCAGAACGTGAACTTCATTTCCTTTCGGAAGAAAGACCTGAAAAGGTCATAATAGGGTCCGGTTTCAAGGGCATGCTCCCCCTGACCCCCAACGCCAAGGTGATTCTGCGAGAATATGGATACGTCGCCCGGATCACCACGGACGCCATTCAACTGGTAAATGATGAGAGATCCAAGTTCGTGGCCATCATGCACATCAAATGCTGATGCCATCACTGGTGGAACCGCTAACTTTCGATCGTCCGTTCGGCCGATGGCGAGCTAGTGGTATCAACCTAGTAACTTCTTGGCCTTGGTCATCACATCATCGGTCATCTGAGGCGCGAACCCCAGGTAGTTGACCGGGTCCATGATCGCTGCCAGCTCCACCTTGGTGAAGTGCTTCTTGACCAGCGGGTCCTGCAGTAATGCCTTCTGAAGGTCCCAGCCCTTGTCCTCGGCGATCATGCTTCGGGAGCGTACGATCTCATGGGCGTCCTGCCGGCCGATGCCTTTGGACGTCAACGCCATCATCACCGGTTCGGCCATTATCAAGCCCTTGGCGGCGTTGATGTTCCTCAGCATGTTATCCTTGTTTATTGTGAGCCCGCAGAAAACCGTCTCCATCTTCGCCAATACGTCGTCCGTGAGGATCATGACATGAGGGATGATGAACCTCTCAGCGGAGGAATTGCTAAGGTCCCTCTCGTGCCATAGCACCATGTTCTCGAACGTGGGGGTGACGAAACCGCGCACTATGCGGCTGAGCCCGCAGACGTTCTCCGATGTTATGGGGTTGCGTTTGTGAGCCATGGTGGAACTTCCCACCTGTTTCTTGGAGTCGAAGGATTCGGCGACCTCGGCGATCTCCGAGCGCTGCAGGTTACGCACCTCCGTCGCATATCTTTCGCACGAAGTGCTTATGTTAGCCATCAAGCAGACCATTTCCGTGTAACGGTCCCGGCAGACCACCTGGGTGGCCGCTTCCTCATACCCCAGCCCGAGGTCCTTCATCATGATCGCTTGCACATCACGAGCCTTCGGACCCAATGCGGCCGCGGTACCTATCGCTCCAGAAAGTTTGCCAACGCATACCCTCTTGCGACATTCTCGAAGACGCTCGATATGCCTCATGACCTCGGAGGCGTAACCGGCCACCTTGAACCCATAGGTGGTAGGAATGGCGTTCTGACCGTGAGTTCGTCCCATGCACATGGTGTCGCGGTGCTCCTCTGCTACCTTGATAAGGGTCGAGAGAAGTGACCGAAGGTTCTCCTCGATTATGTCCAAACCTGCTTTCAGCTGCAGGGCGGTCGTAGTATCGATGATATCATTGGATGTCGCCCCCAGATGAACGTAATTTCCAGCCTCGCCACACTTCTCGGATAACGCCTTGACAACGGCCATGACATCGTGCTTGGTCTCGTTCTCGATCTCGTACACCCTCTCCCGGGTGACGATGGATATTGAGGCCCGAGATGTGATCTCCCTGGCAGCGGAACGGGGAACGTTCCCCACCTTGGCGTGCGCTCTGGCCAAAGCCGCTTCGACCTTGAGCTGAAGGTCGATCCTTTGGTCCTCGGAGAATATCGTCTTCATCTCCTTACGGCCATATCGGAAATCTAAAGGACAGATCAACATTTGCAGCACCAATTATTGAATAGGATTCTGCAATGATATTCCTCGCATATAAGCTTACTATCATCGTGGATGTTTGTGCTCTTTGATAACCAGGCGAATAGCATTAATATCCCTCGATGGAATTATTCGCCAGGTGTGACGTGAACAAGAAGAGCCTCGGAACAATACCTTGTGAAATAATAGATTTCCTTCTTTCGCCGGGCGGACACTCGCTTTTGATCAAGGGCGAGGCAGGTACTGGCAAGACCACTTTGGCTCTACAGTTGATCGAGGTTCTTTCAGACCAGCAGCCGGAGTATTATCTATCCACCCGAGTATCGGATGTCGCTCTGTACAATCAATTCCCTTGGTTGAAAGAAAGGGTACGCAATAATCAGCTGCTAAGAGCTGGCATGGCATTCATGCGGCGCTCCTGGATAAAAGAGGGTGAACGAAAGGTAAAGCCCACAGAGGATGTGGAGAACGAAGTGGAAGTAGACCGTCGAGAGCTCAATCGATTGGAGGGGCAGATCGAGGCCGGTGAACTGGGCCTAGAGGACGAGGACTCGTCCTCCATGCACCTGGACGGGTCCATCGTGGTCGAGCTCGGTTCGCTATTACCCGAATTGGAAATGGCCTACGATATTGTAGAGAGCAATTTACCCAAGATGACCTTGGTGGTGCTGGATTCAGTGGAGGCTTTGGCCGAGAATTATGGTATCCCGTCGAACCGCATTGTCAACGCTTTACAGAAGGACCTGGTGGAGAAGGCCGGTACCAACATCATCTTCGTCATGGAGACAGTGGAACGGAGCCACCTTGACTATCTGGGTGATGGTGTGATCAACCTGCGCAACATAGTGCTTGGAGATCACCGGGTGCGAACGATAGATATCGAGAAATTGCGTGGCTCGGTCATCCGAAATTGGAGATATCTTTTCACATTGGATGGTGGGAGGGTAAGGGTCATGGACCGCAACCTGGACCTGTCCACCATAAAGCTCGACCGTTCGGACAAGGGAGGATTGGCCAAAGGGCGCAGTTCTTTCGGATGGTCCGAGCTGGACCGTCTTTTCGGGGGCGCCCCTCTAGGCTCGTTGACCCTGCTCGAAGTAGGAGCGGGAGTTCCCATGGACCTCCTAGAACGCATGGAACTGGCCTTGGTCTCGGAGCAGCTAAATCACGGTCGGTGCGTCATCTGGTACCCCCAGAGGACCCTGGACCACCGAGAGATACCTTCAATAATAGCTCAGGCGGGAGGACCTTCCGCCCTGAACGGGCTTCATATATTGGATGCCAGTGACATAGTGGACGAAACGAATTCCTTCGTAAAGAAGGTGGAAGGGGAGAACTTGGCAAATGACCTTCGATGGGATTCGTTGAAATTCCTGATGAAGGGTGCGAAGGAACCGTGCGCCTCGATCATCGGCCTGGACGCCTTGGAATCGGTGTACGGTACAAATGTGGTGCCGAAGCTGCTGCAGCATATCGATGCCATGCGGCGTGGTGGACACTTTGTGCTAATAGAAGGAACTGATGGTTCGGAGAACATCGAATCTCTAAGCCATCAAGCCCGCTTACACATACGCTTGGAGAACGTCAACGGTTCGGTGGTCCTCCATGGGATCAAACCGAGCACCGTCTATCATTGCTTAGAGGTGGAAGACGGGGTAACAAGATGGGTCCCTATGCTGTGAGGTTATCATCCATGATATCCAGGTGGCGGAGATTATATGCGCGCCCGATATAACGACAGATATGGAAAGTGGTCCCCGTCCCATCTCGGACCTGGTTGCTGACGAATACGCAGGTCGGATACTGAGCTGCACCTTTTCAGAAGCTAGGTGCGTGCAGGAGATCAGTGCTTTGACCGGGATACCTATCGCCATGGCCTACCGGAGGATGGCCGTGCTGGAGAGCGCCGGACTGGTCAAGTGCCTGCGAATCGAAGATACTTCGAAAGGAAGGCGAATAAAGTATTACCTGTGCCAGGTAGAGATGGTACAGCTGACGTTCCGCAATGGTCACTTCGAAGTGGAGATAGAATGGAAGGACCAGATATCTAAAAAACATATACCAGTGATGACCAGACAGCGGTAAGCGACTAGGCCACAGCATTTTTATCACCATAGGACATTACCTATTCCCGGATGGGAAAGAACGACCTTCTTGGCAGGTCCAAATTATTGACTGATGAGTATGCGGTAAAGATCTTAGTGGCTACGGTCCGAGGCTCCCGCAGTGCTCAACAGATCTCTGAACAGTTCGGGATACCGATAGCTGCCTGTTACCGGCGTATCAGAGATCTAGAGCTGGCTGGATTGATCGTGTGTACAGAGAGAAGGCTCTCTCAGCAGGGACGCCGAGTATCCTTTTATGTATCCATGGTCAAGAGCGCTTCATTGCAATATGATAATGGGAAACTTAGGGTTCGCTTCTCTATGAAGGATGAAGAACCAGTTCAAGAATGGCAGGACGTGGACCTGGGAGAGGAAGAGGACCGGGATATCGACCGCTAACTGCGATACCAGTGTACTGAATTAAATAAACGCTTTATAGAAAAAGTTATAAACAAAATTCAGTATGTCGAGTCCAGGCTTGCGTCTTATTTAATTCAAGTACTGAGTGTGAACGTTAATGACAGAACTTTTGGATGACCTCGAACAGAAGCGTCAATTCAACAATAACGAGGCGGAGAGGCACCGCCGTCTTAGAGACGAATTGAATGAAAAAACCAAAGAATGGGTACAGAAAAGGGATGAACTGAACGGCAAGGTCCGTGAGCTGGTAGACAGCGCGGCCAAGCATCGTGAGACCCGCGATAAGATGAACGAGCAAGTCCGCGCGGCAAAGGACGCCCGCGATAAGTTCAACGAGCAGGTCAGCGAGCTTAACAAGACCGTCATGTCTCTTAAGAAGGACAACCTTCCACGCGATGGACCGCCTGTGTCCAAGCTAAAGAAGGACCTGAAGAGCTTGGAGTTCACCCATATGACCAAGCCCCTGACCAGGGACAAGGAAAAGGAACTTGTAGAGCAGATGAAGTCTCTGCAGAACCAAATCCACGAGAGAGAGAAGTCCCTGGAGGCCAACGACGAGGTCAAGAGCGCCATCAAGGAACTGCGCGATGCCAAGGATAAGGCAGAAGAGCAGCACGGGTTGGTAAGTCAACTGGCAGAAAGCGCCCAGAACGAGCATGACGCCATGATAAAGATATACGAAGAGGCGGACAAGCTGCGTAAGGATGCGGACGAATCCCAGGAGAAGTTCATCGAGACCAAGGGCAAGGCCGATGAAGAGCACCGCAGGCACATCGACCACATACGTCAGGTGCATGATTACGACAAGATCATCACCGGCCTGAGACAGAAAGCTCGCAAGGCTCGCAAGAAAAAGGACGAGAGCGTAGCAATGAAGGAAGCTGAGGACATCTTCGACAAGTTCAAACGCGGAGAAAAGCTCAGCACCGAGGACCTTATGGTCCTACAGAAGAGCGGCTACCTCTGATCTTAAACCCCTTAACATCAAAACTTTTATTTTTACTGGCTACCATTATTTTTTACCTATTTTCTGCATAGCCAGAAAAATGGTAAACTATATATATCGTCGAAAAGATAGTAGTAATCGGGAAGGTCTGGGCTGGTTTTCAGAGTGCATCCCATCCCTTCTGACAGGACTGGTCCTTCCCAAACCCCTTTTTCTTACAGTTCTTGAAAATTGCCCAGGGCAAAGGTTATTTAAGTTCATCTGATTGTCAATATAGGTCGTAAAATGGTATTGGAAGGATTGGGCCAGTCATTGAGGGACGTCCTCAAGAAGGTCGTAAACTCCAGCAACGTCGATGAAAAGCTGGTCAAGGAGGTGTCCAAGGACATTCAGAGGGCTCTCCTTCAGGCCGATGTCAACGTAAAGATGGTCCTGGAGATCACCAAGGAGGTGGAGCGCAGAGCTCTCACTGAGAAACCTCCTGCTGGAAAGAGCTCGAGGGAGCACGTCGTCCGCATCATCTACGAGGAACTGGTCAATATACTGGGCGAACAGCGGACCTTGCCTTTGGGAAAACAGGTCATCATGATGGTCGGCCTCTACGGCCAGGGGAAGACCACCAGCGCAGGCAAGCTGGGCCGTTACTTCCATAAGAAAGGTCTGAAGGTCGGGCTCATCGCCGCAGACGTACACCGACCGGCGGCCTATGATCAGCTGAAGCAGATCGGTGACAAGGTCGGAGTGCCGGTCTACGGTGTTCCCACCGAGAGTTCAGCGGTCAAGATCGTCGACACCGGGATGAAAGAGTTCCAAGCAATGGACGTTATTATCATCGATACTTCGGGCAGGCACGCCTTGGAAGGGGACCTCATCGAGGAGATAAAGGACGTGGCGAACGTGGCCAAGCCCAACGAGCGCATATTGGTCTTGGACGCAAGCGTTGGACAGCAGGCCGGACCTCAGGCTCAGGCCTTCCATGACGCCGTGGGCGTCACATCGGTCATAATGACCAAGATGGACGGTACGGCCAAGGGTGGCGGTGCCTTGAGCGCGGTCTCGCGCACAAAAGCGCCCATCGTCTTCATCGGCGTCGGTGAGCACTTGGAGGACCTCGACCCGTTCATACCATCACGATTCATCTCACGAATGCTAGGCATGGGGGACCTGCAATCGTTAATGGAGACCGCGAAGGACTCCATTAGTGAGGAGCAGGCGATGGAGACCACCAAGAGGATCATGTCGGGCAAGTTCTCCCTTAGGGAGATGTATGATCAGATGGAGATGCTCACCAGCATGGGGCCCTTGAAGAAGCTTATGGCCATGCTGCCCGGCATGGGAGCCGGACTGGACGAGAAGATCGACATCGAGGAGACCCAGGAACGCCTGAGGCGATACCGCACGATAATGGACTCCATGACCGAGGAGGAGATGGAGAACCCCAAGCTGATCAAGTCATCCCGGGTCATGCGCATCGCCCGTGGCTCAGGTATGGACCCCAAGAACGTACGTGAGCTACTACATCAGTACAATTCATCAAAGAAAGCTGTGAAAGGTTTCATGGGCAACCGCAAGCTGCGAAAACAGCTTATGAAGCAGATGCAGGGCGGTGGGTTCGAGGGTTTGCAATGAGGCGCTTCATCGTCATCGGGCATAAGGCATCGACCGCCGCGGACTTCAAGTTGGATGACCTTGCCGGAGGGGCCGGACGTCTGGACGTTCTATTGCGCTGTGTCAATTCCGCATTCTTCCTGAGCCACGACCTGCGCAAGGACGTGGAGGTCATACTCATTCTACAGGGACCGCCCACCCCCACCCGCACAATACGGCTGGTGGGAAGCGAGCTGCGTTACCTGAACCCGGACGAGAGGAGCACCGGAGCGCTCATCAGGAACGCTTTGATGAAGGACACCATTTCTGAGGAACGTAGCACCCCCGGAATTTACGTCAGCTCCCGTTCCTTCCAGGACGTTTTGGGACTGATGGAGCAGGAAACGGAGCTGGTGTACCTCAAGGAGGATGGACAGGACATACGTTTGGCGGAGATCCCTGAGAACGTGACCTTCGTTCTAAGTGACCACATGGACCTGACCCCGGACGAGGAATCGCTGCTCCTGCAGTACCAACCGAAGGTACTGAAGCTCGGTCCGGTGTCCTATCACGCCGATCACTGCATCACCATAGTGAACAACGAGCTGGACCGCCGCTTTATTTGAGCTAAAGTTTATATTCGTTCTTAATGGTGAGAGGGACATGAACCAAAAGATCGCCCAACATAAGCATTGCCGCTCATGCGGAAAAGCGTTCGTGGGCGAAGGACGTTACTGCTCCGAAGATTGCGAGAGGGGCAGCCAGAGCGCGCTAAAGGGAAAGAAGCGCCAGCTGCTCATCCTGTACGTGGTGAGCGTTCTCATTTTGATGGGGGCGCTCCTACTGTCGGTGTTATGATGATGGTCGGAACGGGCGGGACGTTCAACGTCTTGCACCGGGGTCACCGGCGATTGTTGGACACGGCGATAGCATTAGGCGGGGAGCTGACCGTCGGATTGATGAGCGATACTTACTGCCGCGAGAACAAGATCACGGTTCTACCATATTTGCAAAGGGAGGCCGTCCTATCGGACCACCTGGGGGGGAAGGGCGCTTGTTTCCATATCGTTCCCTTGGACGTGAAGGAGGGAACAGCTGGAACTGACCCTGGACTAGAGGTGCTGGTGGTTTCTGAAGAGACCCATATGCAAGGTCCGCGGATAAACGACCTGCGATTACGGAACGGGTTACCCCCCGTTCGTATCGTGGTGGTCCCATACGTACTGGCGGACGATTATAGACCAATCAGTTCCAGCCGCATACTTGATGGTGAGATCGATGCCGAAGGGAAGCTGTTCAGACCACTAAAGGTCGGAGTGGGATCGTTGAACCCTGTCAAACTGTCGGCGGTTAGAGAGGTGATTCAAAGGTTCCATCCCAAACTGGAGATGAGCACCGTGGACGTTCCTAGCGAGGTGGGGGAACAGCCCTGGGGCCGCGAAGCGGAGCAAGGGGCCATGGCGAGAGCGATGTCAAGCCTAGCTCAGAACGATCTTGGGGTGGGGGTGGAGGCTGGGGTCTGGGAAAGGGAGGACGGGCTCTATGACGTGCAGTACTGCGTCATAGTGGACGCAATGGGAAGGGCGACCATTGGACATGGCATGGGATTCCGGTATCCGCCTATGATAGAAGCGAAGGTGCGCCAAGGGGCCTCCGTAGGAAGCGCCTGCGCCGATCTGTTCGAAGAAGGCGACCAGGGGACGGGCGTAGGCGCCATCGGGATACTGACGAACGGCGTCCTTGATCGAAAGGCTCTCACCGAGCAGGCGGTGCTGGCGGCAATGGTGCCGCGCATCCGAAAAGATCTCTATTGGTAGATATCTGCCATTTCCTTGGTTTTCCTGATGAACGACATATGCTCTCCCTCGGTCCCGCAGTTCTCAGAGCCCGCGCCGCTGAAATGATCGTACTAAACGCAATGGTCCCCGCTGGCGCAATGTTGACACGCCGCATTTCGATCGGTCATCTAGTAATTGTCCCCGAGCTCTTGAAATCGTAGTAAAACCTCTTGCACCTGTCGCCCTCGTCGAGACGGGGACAATTCTTCTCGCCTTTCTTCGTGTCACCTTTTCAACACGTTCAAGCTTCCTAACAGTTGCGACGAAGCATTAAGGAACGATTCGTCAGTGTCCATGAAGATAAATTTACAGAATCGTTGTTATTGTAAAGTTAATGTACACATATATCTTTACATTCCATTAATCTACGATTAAGAGATTGACAAAATTATGGAGGAATGAAATGAACAAGATGACATCAAGGGAGCGGTTCGAGGCCACCTTGGCCCACGAACCAGTGGACAGAGCCTGCATACTGGAGATGGACGAGGCATTGCTGATGGCAAGATATATCGGTCTCCAGGTGAAGGATTTACGATGGAGTCCAGAAGTGGCGGCAAAGGCGACGGCCGAATTACAAAAATTCACAAAGTTCGACATCATCGTCAGCGCAACGGAGAACATGGGCATACTGAAAGACCTGGGCCAAACAACGAGTGAACCAGATAATAATACCGCCAGCCCCACAAGTTTATTTTACGCCACACCGGAAGATGTTGACTCTAAAGAATTCTTCGACCCCATGGATCCGAAGCAGACACCGTGGATGAACAAGGGCACGTTCGATAAGGTTGGTCCATCCCGAGAGCTTGTAGGCGACAACGTTATCATGACCGGGCTGGTCCCGGGAGTGATGTCCATGTCTGCGTTCTTAATGGGAGCAGAGCCGCTCATGTTGAACATTATTACGGAACCAGAAATGGCAAAGAAAGTAATCTCCAATGTTGAAAAACTATGTGAAGGAATATTGTCTCGGTATGTCGAGGCGGGAATAGAACTCCCCCTCATAGGTGATCCTGTCGCCTCCGAGGACCTGATCTCGGAACAGCTCTTTCGCGACTTTGCCATGGGTCCGACAATGCGCAACTTCGTTCATTTGAAGAGCGCTTATAAAACGCCAATTCTGTATCATGTTTGTGGGGATACGCAGAACGTATGCAAGCTGACCCCAGAGATGGGCGTCGACATATTCAGCGTGGATTCCAAGATCGATCTGGCACATTATAAAAGAACGATCGGGGACCGGGTCGTCGTAGCAGGTGCGGTTCCCACCATTACCGCGCTGTTGAACGGAACAAAGGAGACGGTGAGGGAATCGGTCAGGTCATGCACCGAGAAAGCTGCTCATGGGGGCGGGTTCGTGTTGGCACCAGCTTGCGGGTTCCCGAGGGACACACCATGGGATAACATCACCATGTTGAGGACGGCTGCTGAAGAGTACACCCCTGTCTATCAATGATAATGGAACGGTGATTCGAAACATCAACATCGGGGGGAGCGAAACACATGGGCTTTTCGCTTCCCTCCAAACATTGATATTATATTAATGAAATGAATATTATAAGTGGATCATATTATTAAGGGTCTGTAATAGTATCCATTGATCAAATTATAATTAAATATTTATCAACGATTGCGTTGAGTTGGTTACCATGGGCAGGGGCGAACGTAAAGAGGACGAAAGAATATCCATCGTTTCGGATCTCCACAATAAGGGAGAGGACTTGATATCGGATATGACGAGGACCGGAGAAGGGGTCGCTGTCAATGTGAGGCTCCCGAAAGGTCTCGTGACGGGCATCGACGGGTGGGTTGATGAGGATATCTTCAGATCACGGTCCGATTTCATATTGGCGGCGACCCGACACTATCTTTATTACCTCGTTGATAAAGACATTCGACCTTCCTGCCGCAAGGATGATCAGAGATCAAAGTAATTCGTGGTCCTCGCTTAACAAGTGCGACCTGTCATCGTTGGTTCAGCATGTGGTACTCGCTCGCGTACTTCAGCATTCTCAGATTTGATATGCGGGATGTCAGTGGGATTATGCAGCCCGAACCCAAGATGAACCTCTCGCCTAACATGGAATCAATGCATTTAATAGACGCTTTAAGGACATCATGATGATCGCCCGAGGAAAATTGAGAGCCTGATATGTTCCCGATTATGGTCTTTCTCTTCATGTTCTCCGGTATATCGGCGATGTCGGCATCAAGGCAAACGGCATCGATGTCCGTATCTGATATGTACTTCAGGATGTCCTTTGAACTTCCGCATAGGTGAAGGATCACCTTCTTCTTCGACCTCTTACATAATGTGATGCAACGATCGATGGCTGGTAGGGCGAACCTCCTGAATTGCCCTGCGGACAGATAATCGCCCGCACAGGTCGGTTCCGATATTACCAGGGCGTCAACGTCCAATCTGAAATATTCCTCGATGTACCGATTGAAAACGGCGGTGGAATATTCGATCATGTCCTCGGCAAGGTCAGGATGGACATCGAGGTCCGATATGAAGGTGTCAAGACCCCTCAACTCCCCCATGAACGTGATGGGACCACATAGAGAGGCCTGGGTAAAGTACTCGTTCCCGATCTCCTCGACGATCTTCTCCGCTGCCAGCAGGGATGCTTGGAATCGGTGGTCCTCATCGGGATCTGGTATCAGTAGCTCATCCAATTCATTCAAAGTTGAGATGGCCGGTTCGGTCGTATAGGGCAACCCAAATTCAGGAAAGCTAACCCTCGATCCGCAGGCCTCGATGGGCGCCAACCCATCGACCCCCATGTCTATCCCGTCGAAATCGCATCGATAAGCGATGTCTATCTGAGCCCTGGCCACCTTCCCTGGGCATTTACGGGCATCCTGAGTATTAATTCCGGCAATCCTGTTCGCAAAAAATGATTGAAATGGTGGTAGTACCGGGACGCGATCGTCCACTTCGCCGTTCATACGGGATAGGACAAGTTCCTTTCTCGTAAGATGCACATAATTTTAAGGATGTTGGTTTATTTATATTTATTTGTGTCCAATTTAATGTTAAGCCGTATGAACGGTCATCTTTTATGATGATTCATTTGGGTTCTATGGAAGGGTAATAGCCCTTCGTCAATCGGAAAATACTTTCTTCATAGATCGGTCGTGATTAGAATCTTTTTACCAACATCGTAACCGAGGATTGGTCGGAAACGATCACCCACTATGCGTTAGCTACGTTGCCCTTGACCATTCTTATTTCAGTCGTTGTTTTTGCCTTGGGAAGCTGGAGTTTGATGCCATGATCAGCTAGGGAAAAAAGTTCAAGATGCTGACCGAGCGGACGGTGCTGGTTATCAATGGTGCCGCGCATCCGAAAAGATATCTATTGATAGATATCCGCCTTCTCCTGCGGGTGTCTGAGGGACGCCATGTACTCGTCCTTGGAACCGCAATTTTCCAGTCCGACGCATCCGAAACGGTTGTATTTGAGGCAATAGTCCCCGCCTATGCAATACTTGCATTGCGATTCGCGGTTCTGCATTCGGCATTTGTCCTCAATACAGGTGAAACCAAAATACAGGCCCTGACATTTCCCGTCCGGACCCATCTGCGGGCATTCCTTCATGACCGGCCCACCTCCGAGGCGCGTTCGTAGTACGAATGCCCCCGTTCACGTTTGGATGAGTATGCGATACCTACATGATCCCGTATCGGACAGGGGCCCTCACGCTGACAATGCAGACCAGTGACCTGGTTATGAGCATAAAAGCTCCCTCTGTACCGATTATTGTACATCGAGATCCATCCCCGCCTTTATAGCATGTGAATATAGATTATGGGATGTTAAATAATTTGCCTTGAATTTAACATACCCGCCGAAAAGCGGGATGATACGGACAGCACCATTAGTTTTGCCAGAGACCGAACTTATTTCCTTCTGTGTCTAAACACACCGCCAAGAACCCGAACCCGGGGATCTCGGTCCGGGGCATGAGCAACTTTCCCCCTAACCCCTCCAACTTCTTCACGTAGTTATCTATCGAATCGACCCCGAAATAATTGACGATCCCACCACCCCCTTCCTGCCTCTTCCCCATCCCCCCGCCGACCGAAGGTTTTCCTTCCAGGTCCTTGGTGGCAATGCCATAATATTCCATCGGCCCAGGCATGGGCTCTATCTCCCATCCAAAGAGCTCAGAATAGAACCTTGAAGCTCTTTTGATGTCCTCGGCAGGTACATCGAAATGAACTATCGTGGGCATCTGCGATCACCGAGATTAACTAGACGGTGATGAATAATAGACCTTTTCGGGTCATCGATAGTAAAATAATAGGAGCGCCGAGGGGGAGATTCGAACTCCCGGGGTACTAGGTACCACCGGCTTTCAAGGCCGGCGCCGTGATCCAGGCTTAGCTACCTCGGCTTTTTTTAAATGATTTTCTCTCCGCGTCCGGACATAAGGTCCTGCAGGTCAAGCTCGAAGGCGATGATAGGATATCCCATTTCATAGTCGACGATGACCTGGGGATGCAGTTCACCGAAATGCCCCACGTTCCGTCCGTTGACCATGACGACCGCACACCTGCCAGGTATGAACATGCCCATGTCGCCGGGATGAAGCGAGCACTGAACTCCCAGTTCCTTCAATACGCCCTCGGCCAGGGACTTCATCTCGGTGAAACCGGCCTTGGAATGTATAGCCATGATGGCCAAGTGCTTGCGCCTCTTGGTGGAGATGACCACGTCCCCTACCTCGAATATGCGCTGGGGAAGGTCGCGGTGCTTGCTCCGGCGAAGCACTGTCAAGAGAGAGGGTATCAATTGCACCCTCAAACAGTTATGGTCCTCACTGACCGGGTTTAGCACCTCGACCACCTCGACCTCCGGGAAGTGCGTCTTGGCGAACTGCTCTTCGATGGACGACAGGGTCAACGTGGTCACCTCCCAGTAACCGAACCCGACCATCATCTGACGTACGAGATCGGCCACGCGTTCCATCTTACGTTCGCCGCCGATGGTACTGAAGACCGGCCTTGAGTTACCGAAGTTCTCGTACCCGTAGCCGATGGCCACGTCCTCGACGACGTCGGCGACATGTATAAGGTCCATGCGCACGGGGGATGAGGACACCTTCACCTTGCGCCCCTTCGGTTCAGCGGAATAGCCCATGCGGGTCAGACATTGGCACATGGACAGTGGTTCCAGGTCCAATCCCAGCAAGGCGTTCGTTCGGTCCACGTCCACGAGCCATTGCTTTGGACGTAGGTTAGGCGTTATGCCTTTCTCCTCCCCACGGAGGTTGATGGTCTGGATGACCCCGTTCCTCTCGGCGATGGAGGTGCAGACAATGTTCAGCACACCACTGATGGTGTTCTGATCCGTGCCGGTCACATCGATGAAGAGGTTCTTCGTTTCAGTGGTCACGGTGGTCAACCTCCCATTGATTATCGGGGGAAAGGAGAGGACCTCATTGTTCTTGTCCAGGATGACGGGGTATAGCTCCTTTCCTTCCAGCAGATGCTTGTAGTCCCTTCCCTTCTCATGTTTCTCCAGTACCTCGGCCAGGGTCATGGCCTCTTCCTTGGCCAATGGTACGAAGCTGATGGAATCAGGAGCGACTGCCCGGTAGACGAAGGGCGGTGTGACCTTGTCCATGTCGTGGACCCCTATCGCCACCTTGGCCCTCTTGCGACCAACTGTCAGATGCAATTTCTCCTGCAGTTCCATAAGGGAGCGAATGATCTTATCGTCCAATGTCACGTCACGGATGATGGCTCCGACAACGAACGGGCGGACGTTCTTCACGGAAGGTTCGACCTTCAGTACGATGTCCGATGATGCCATGTCGTAGGTGCGCAATCCCAGCTCAATGTCAAAGAATGCCCGCAGAGCTCGAGCCATTCCCTCGACCGAATATAGGTCTGGACGGTTGGGAAAGAACTCGATGGACGCTTCCTTGGTCACCGGGTCGAAGTCGTGGAAGTCGGCCCCGATCATAGGTATGCGTTCCAGGACCTCTCGGTCTTCCAGTGTAGTACCTATGAGGGACCTCAGGTCCTCGAGGTTGAAATTGATAACTGGCATGACATCCGGACCATAAGGTTGGAGGTATATGAGGGTTTTTAAGCCCCAGCCTTGGCAGCCCTATCTTGATGTCGATCAGCGTCCCAGCGCCTTGTGGGCCTTGCCTAGTTCTCCGGCAGATTGTGCTGCAAGAGTGGACAGTTCCCCGGCCAAGACCAGGACGGCGGCGATCTCGGCGAACTTCTTTGCCTTTCCGGCGCCCAAGCAACCCATCATGCTGAGTGCCTCGCTCTGGCACGGAAGGCGGGTCCCTCCGCCCACGGTACCTACCTCGAGGCAGGGAAGCCTCACTGAGATGTAAACCCCCTCCTCGCACAGCTCACAGGTAGTGCTGGCCATGCTGCCCTCGACCACCTGTGCGGCATCTTGCCCAGTAGCGATGTAAAGTGCGGCCAGCATGTTTGCGGCGTGGGCGTTCGATCCGTAAGATAGTGACAAACCGCTCCCGATCAAGTTCTTACGGTAACAGGTCTCCACCATGGCATCCGGGGAGGTGTGCAATTTCGTCCTGACCATCTCCTCCGGTATCCTCACGTCCACTAGCACTGACTTTCCCCGACCATCTATAAAGTTCATGGCGGCCGGCTTCTTGTCAACGCACATATTGCCGGAAACGGATATCAGCTTGATGCCGACCTTTTCTTCTATGAGCCTGCACGCGGATTCAGTGGCGATGGTGGACATGTTCATGCCCATGGCATCACCGGTGTCATAGGAGAATCGGAGGAACAAAGAACGTCCAGAGGCGAAGGCCCGCACCTTCACCAGCTTTCCGTGGCTGGTGGTCGATTCGGCAGCTGCCTTGATCTCCTGGAAATGCTCGTTGACCCAGTCCGTCGCCTCTTTGGCATGGCGAACGCCTTTGGTACGGAACACCGGTGCCCGGGTCATCTCATCCTTGATTATCAATGCCTCAGCGCCTCCGCAGGCGGTGATGATGGAAGCTCCGCGGTTGACCGACGCCACCAATGCCCCTTCGGTGGTGGCCAGAGGCACCAGGAACTCCCCTTGGGCATAGTCACCGCGGACCGCTAACGGTCCAACGAAGCCCAGAGGGACCTGGGTACACCCGATCATGTTCTCGACGTTCTTCTCAGCGACGATCGGATCAAAGGAGCAGTTCTTGGAATGTTCCAGGCGGGCGCCTGTGAATTCTTCCACGGCCGTGCGCCGGTCATCCATGTCCGTGCGGGTCTTCCCCTTGTTCCTGAGACCGTTGGTCGAGCTCATCACCATGGAATCATGATGGTATTAGATAACCTTCACGCCGCGGTTCGTGTTCTCGGCCTCCCAAAATTTCTTATTCTTGCGGCATTGTTGACCGTCCCAACTCTCGAACGTTGATCGTTCAAGACGATATCCCATGGTCAGCATCACTGAGGGGAAACCACTGGAGCATACGTTGGAACAGCTATCTACTGCCAGGGAGGTCACTATCCTAAGCTGTAATACCTGCACCCGTTACTGCGGCACCGGGGGACGATTGGCCATGGACCATCTGGCATTTCATTTGAACAATAACGGTGTCACTGTGGTAGGCAAGGAGCTGGTGACCAAGGTCTGTATTCAAGAGCAGTTGCGTGGACGCAATCCTACAAAGACCATCGTCCTGATGGCCTGCAGTTCCGGACTGATCAGCGCCAAGGAGACGTGGCCTGACGCAGTGATAGTGCCCACCAACACCACCCTGGGAATAGGGTCCTATGACCCAGAGACCAGTTCGGCCACCTTGTTGTTTCCCTTCGCCGGGTATGAGACCTCTCGAGGAGCACAGTTCCCCTCGCTCAACACGGAGACGATTCGATGATCATGACCCTGCGAAGGTTGGACTATCACTCCTTGATAGCATTCCTGCCGAGGGACGCCCGCGTGCTGGTGTGGAGCTGCAATACCTGCGCCAGGCTCTGCAACGGATTCGGTGGTAAGGAAGCCACGAAGGTTCTTTGCTCCATGCTTTCCGAGGACGGCCTGGAAGTAGTGGGCGGTGAGGTATCGACCGTTTCCTGCTTCAAAAGCGTCATCAGAAAAAGGTTAGATAGGGCGGATTTTCGCATGATGGCGGAAAAGGCCACCCACTTGATCCCACTGACCTGCCGCACCGGTGTGGAGATGATGCGCAACGAACTGCCTTGGCTTGAAATAGTCGAGGTCGGCGAGACCGTGGGATTGGGTTATCTTTCGGAAAGTCGGGGAGCGGTCCTAACAAACAGCATCGTCGAGATGCTAGATCTTCCCGAAGAAGGGATCCCGCTCTCGGAGGTCGCCGAGGATTTGGGTCTTTTTATCGGTCCGTTCGAACGATAGCGGTGGAAAAAGGACCTGTTCAAATTTTTTTTAATAAATATACAGGGTTATCAAATAAAGGTTCATTCTTTATTTTCATTTTTCAGGGTCAAAATCCTTCATTCCTACATATAGCTACGGGTTAAGGTTTAATATCAGAAGCGTTCATGCGGTGGATTTAAGGTGTGTATCACCTAGAGGGCGTTACCAGAAATGTACAGCATGAGTCCCAGGGCAGGTAAGCTTCTAAATGACGAAGAAGTGTTGGAGAAATATGTTAAGGACGACGAGTGGGGATTGCTCACCTCCATAGACCTGAGAAAATGTGATCCGGATAAAATCCGTAGCAAAGAGGTCATTTCCCAATTCGCCATCGACCTTTGTGAGTACATAAAAATGAAGAGGTTCGGAGACCCCATAGTGGTCCGGTTCGGCCCCATCCCCAAGGTTGAGGGATACTCTCTGGCCCAACTGATCGAAACCTCCATGATCTCCGGTCATTTCGCTGAAGACACCAACCGCGCGTTCCTCGATGTCTTCAGTTGCCGAGAATATCCCCCCAAGAAGACCGCAGAGTTCTGCCAGAACTACTTCGGCGCAGAGGAGATGGAGTACTCCGTTGTCTTCAGGACATAAAACGCCTCCCTGAACTACAGAATCCAAATTCTTTAATACCCCAGGATGCGGCTCCGGCCGCAGACTGGTCTTCTTCTCTTCCAATTTTGCTCGGCGGATCGGTCAAAAAATAATAATTTTAATAATTTATACCTAAAAATTCGGTTAAAATTTTCTCATGGCATACCAGGACAATGGAAAGGTTTAAAATTGAATGCCGCATTCGCCACTTTACTTGGGCCCATAGCTTAGCCTGGTTGGAGCGCCCGGCTGATAACCGGGAGGTCAGGTGTTCGAATCACCTTGGGCCCATCCATCTCATCTGGCTCACCCTCCGAAATGCGGAAAGGTGGCACCTTAACTATCGGGAGATTCTCATGGAGAAGTCCTTCTCCGGAGGCAATCCTTTCTTCACCCTCTCCCGGATCCGCTGCATGTATTCCGAGCGCTTTTCCTGCACATCCTCTTGCTCGTTTATCGCGAGGCTTAGGTACTTTCCTCGTCTGCTTGAGGCCTCGTGCCCGTAGGTCTCCGAAACGATCAGCAGCGCCTTCTGATTGTCCTTGCCGGCCGCTTCCATGGTGCACCTGCCCCATGTCCTGCGGTTTCGGTGATGACGCCCGGGCTTGTCGATGCCTGAGCGCGCCACCGCGCGCTCCATCACCCGGTCGAGGCCGTTGTCCGAGTATCCCGAGAGCTTCCGCATGTGATAGTAGATCACCAGGTGCTCGGGACCCGCTATTCCCGGCCCCAGCTACTTCCTCGCCTTCCTTATCGCTACCAGCTGCAAGCTAGCGTTCATCAGCTCCTTCAAGATGTCTATGTCGTCCAGGAGGGCCTACGTGTCCCCCCTCAACGGGATGATCACCACGTCCTTGCGGATCTCGAAGTTGCGAGGGGCGTCCTTCAACCCCTCTAGCTTCCTCATCCTTTTCACTTTTAATTTATCTCATTCCATTATTGAGCAATGTGCGTTCATGAGATCGAAGGGCGATCCCATTCACCATATTTTCATGTGATCAATTATTTTCATTGAAGGGGAGTCCGTTTGAACGCGATATTGGATTTCACCATTTCCTTGATATTCGATAGAAAAGAGAGGTTCCACTGGGCCTGAAACGGTAATCTGATCTATGACGAAGGATTCGGTCATCTATTAGTCTAGTTGATAAATTATTTTATTATTATATATAATATAGAATATATGCATAATTATTAGTACTTTTTGCGAAAATATTATCAAATCAGATAAGGGGGAGAGGGCTTGGAAAATGCTAAAGTGAAGTTGCTGGCAGTCGTAATTGTTTTTTTGCTGATAGTGAGCTCTGGGACACTGATCTGGTTGATGACACCATCGAAGGATAGTACATTACTCGGTGTCGCTTATGCTGACGAACCATTGGTCGGAGCAACGATCTCGGTCTACGATGATGATGGGGACAAGGTCTATGAAGCAAAAAATGCCACCTCAAGCAAAGGTGTTTTCATAGAAAAGGTTACATGGCCATGGCTAAAAAACGTCCCCAGCGGGTTTAAGATCACCGCAACCGGCGGAACCACGAACGACGTCCCATTCAATGGAACATTGGTCCGCTGTGTGGAAGACTACGAGCAAACGAGTTCCTACGCGATAAACGTAATAACGACATTAGTAGCCTCCTACGGTGACAAGAATCCAACTTCGACCATCACTCAGGCTGGAGAAGCGGTGCATGCCTTTTTGGAGATGCCATCAGAACTGAACATAACCTCTATTATCAACTGTCCGAGCGCATCGACATCATTATTTAGCTGTCAAAAATTCTTGGAAGAAGCTGACCAAAATGGCAGTTTCAACGCCTATATTGATACACTGACCGCACAGATCGGAGATGGACAGACCCATCCGTTCAAAGGCCCTTCATTGTCTGGCGGGCTCGCCTTCGAGGCATTCAAGTTTATCTTCACCAACCTGGCGAAGGGAGCCCTTAGCGGGATCGCTAGCAAAGTGACGGGTACGTTCATGGAACCGATAATGGGCTGGGTAATGGGTGTGCTCGGCCTCGGGGAAGAGGAACAAGAAGACTACACCGCTGAACAATTGAACGCATTGTCCGATAAGCTGAACCAGACCTACGATAAACTTGTTGAGATGGACAAAAAGCTCGTCGAAATCTCGAACACCTTGGACCAAATCAGCGCGAGCATTGCAGAACTGAAAAATGCACTGAACACGGTGAACACTGAGCTGCAGCTGAGGATGAGCCAATTGTCAGCTTACAACGCGCTGTCGAAGATAGACTCCTCGTACACCACGCTCGTCACGTGTGCGGCGACCACCCCTGGGGTGGTCTCTCAAATAACAATAAATGAATGGATCTCCGGGGTGACCAACCCTACAAGCGGCATATATAACGCATTGGACGTTCTCGACAAGATAGTGAAAGGCCATGTTCTCGGTGATGAGAAAGGGCTGCTCGAGGTAATGGTCGACAATTTGATCGATCAGCTCTATCAGCAGGACCCGACGGGGAACTCGCTCTACGGTAGAACATACCGGGACAAGGTTATGTCCATCTATCTGAGCTTCGAAGCTTACTTCGAGAGGCTCCTTATCTATGAAGTGAGAGGCCTCACGATGATAGCAGAAGCGCATAATGCTAGAAATGAGTCCGTCCTCGTCCAAAGCTATATAGACACCTATTGGAAACCGATGATCCAGAACCAGATCGATCTATTCATAAGCCAGGTGGAGAGACTGGTCATTAATGCCGAACCGAGGGCTCAATTGGAGTTCCCTAATATGGGACCCATACCCGCAACGAACTACGAGATCACGCAAAATTACTGGCAGTCCTTATATGGCCATAGCATGCCATCCGTCGCAGAGATCCTGCCTAGGGCAGACCACTTCGCGGACGTCCTGCTCAACGGCACGGGCAAGTTTGTGGTGAGGATATTGGTATTCCCGCCGACAAGTAACCAGAACATGACAGACCCTATGCCAGTGTTCAGGAATGCCGAATCTGACGACCTGATAACACCAGTGAGCGTGCATAAGACGGTCCAAAAGGCGAACACGAATTTTGTTTACCACCTGTTCACCTATGATCTCGGGGCGCTACCGGCAGGGCAGTATGTTCTGGTGTCCCCCACGGTCACCAACGCCATATCACCATACACGGGTTGGTTCTCCGTTGACGCGGCTGAACAATATGAATGGTGGTCATACCTTGCTGGCTTGAAAATGTCGACTAGACTGAGTGTTGGTACAGATATATCATTCATTACGGTTACGAACGACACCTATGGTAACCCCTATGGTTACTGGGGGGGCATATGGGCCGTTGAGAACCTGTGAACGGACCCAGCGCCGGCGAACCGATCGACCAGCGTGTGCGATGAAGGTGCAAACCCTTTCCATCCTTCATTTTATTCAGATCGTGTGGTGAACGGCTGTATGGATATTGAGGTTATGTCCTACTGGGCAAAAGCAAATAAAATTGAGGGGCATTGAATCAGAAGTTTGCCACCGGACATGTTGCTTAATATTGGCCGACCTTAACTCTACATTTCGCTTCATTACTGCACCCATATGCTATTCCCATGCACCTTGGACGAACCACCGATATGTTATTTCCAAGTTCGTTCATCTCGCCATGATGAACGCATGGGAACGGGGGAAGGGCGGTGAGCATGTGAAAAGAGGAAAAGAAACGTTCGAAACGTCCACAAAAGGGTTCATCATCCGCTTCGCTCAACCTGATGACGTCTCCCTCGTACTGCGATTCATTAGAAGACTTGCCGAATACGAAGGACTTTCAAGCGAGGTCGAGGCCTCCGAGGATGTGCTCCGCGATTCCCTTTTCGTAAAACGACAGGCGGAGGTCATCATCGGAGAGCTGGAGGGAAGGCCGGTGGCCTTCGCCTTGTTCTTCCACAACTTCTCTACTTTTCTGGGCAAGGCCAACCTGTACCTGGAGGACCTTTTCGTCGATGAGAACTGCCGCGGCCTGGGCCTTGGTCGTTCCATGTTCGCCTGCCTGGCCGGGATAGCCATGGAGCGCGGATGCGAAAGGTTGGACTGGTGGTGTCTGGATTGGAACACCTCCTCCATCGCCTTCTACGAGAGAATGGGCGCGCGGCCGATGTCCGATTGGACCGTCTACCGAGTGGAAGGAAACCGCCTCGCCGAACTTGCGGAAAAGATATGAGGTTCGTTCTTCGGTGCCCTCCCGCTAAATCGATGGTCGTGAACTGAAATGGCCGTGGACCATCTAGGGATGAGGGACAAACGGTACATACTCGTAACATCATTTGAGCTTCCTCCAGATGTCCATTCCGGGAATGCCAACACTAAGACAAACCTGGAACGAGGGCATGTCTTAGGCGGTGAGACCTTTGGTGAAATGCTATAGTTGCGATTGGGAAGGGAAGGAAGAGGAGCTGGTCCGGGAACCAGGCAACCTGATGTTCTATGATAACCTGCTCAAGGACCAGTTGAAGGGCGCGGAAGTGACCCGGGTCAACCTCAACTGCCCCAAATGCGGCAAGATGATCAAGAGCCAGCGCCTGATAAACGGCATGGTCTTCGAAAAGTGATTCTACACTCTCTATGAAGCGTTCGCCGATATGCCATCGGATGTTCGCCATATCGCCGATCTTTTTTCAATGAAACCGTAAACGTCGGTCTATTTCTCCCACTTAGCGGATCATTCGGCCGATCGACGCCCTTTCGGCACTCGTTGTGTGGAGAGATGCATCCTCTTGTGAGCGTAATAGTACAAAGAGCATCCTGAGGATGAAGGTCGTCCGGACGGTTTGGTAGATGTCGGGGGGGAGTTCTGGGAGGACACGCGTTATGAATTTTGCGTGATACAGGGGAACATCCCTGCTCTGGGATACCCCCTCTTAGAGGAATATTGGCGGTCTCTCATCGCTCTTCGATCGGCACGAAGGTCCTTCCGAACTCCCCCACGTATTTTGACGATGGACGGAGGAGGACCGCGTCCTCATACTGCTCTATCGTATGAGCGACCCAGCCCGCTATTCTGCTCGAGGTGAAAAATGGCGTGAAGAACTCCTTGGGCACCCCCATGGCGTCCATGGCCACTGCAGCGTAGAAATCCAAGTTGGGGTAGATGTTCTTCCTCTCGTGAACGATCCCCTCGATCTTGATGCATTTGTTATACAGGTCCAACGTTCTCTTATGATGACATAGGTTTTCGACTATGCCCCTGAGATGCTTCGTTCTCGGGTCCTCCGCCATATAGACCCGATGACCAAAGCCCATGATCTTCATTTTTTCATCCAGCAGTCCCTGGATGTATTCATCCACATATTTTTCCAGACCTATGTCGTTGAGCATGTCCATAACTTTTTCGCTGGCGCCACCGTGCAGAGGACCCCGGAGGGTTCCGATCGCAGTGGTTACGGCTGAATACATGTCTGCATTGGTGCTTGCGGTCACACGCGCTGCGAAAGTGGAAGCGTTGAACCCGTGATCGGCATGAAGGATGAGAAGACGATGGAGAACATCCGCTTCGTCCTCCTTCGGAGGGTGCCCCTTGAACATATAAAGGAAATTCTCAGCGAAGCCAAAGTCCTTCCTGGGGACTGGAACTGGCTGACCTATGCGGCTTCTGTGAAGGGTGGCTACTATCGTGGGCACCTGGGCGATCAGCCTGGTGGCCCTCCTCAGGTTCGCCGCTTCAGAGAGATCGTTTTTCTCGACATCGTACTCCCCCAGACGGGATACTTCGGTTCGTAATACGTCCATTGGATGAACATGTCCCGGTGTGTCCCAGATGCATCGGACCATAGCGTTAGGCAGTTTCATCTCAGAAACAAGATCGGTGCAGAACTCGTCCAGCTCCTGCCGATTTGGCAACCTCTTGTGTATCAGTAGGTAGGCCACCTCAGTATAGGTGACCCGCCCCACCAGATCATCGATGTTATATCCCAGATAATAGAGGTAACCCTTCGGGTCCACGTAGCTAATTCGGGTCTCAGCGGCGGCGACGTCCTTTAACCCGCGAACGACCTTCCTATCCGATTCTTCGTTCATTTTTCTCCTTAGCCACACATTCCATACCTAAACGCACGGTTTGAACAAGAACAGCCATTTACAAGTGCGACCGGCATTATGCGACCGCATTCCTTGCTCGCCTAAAGTATTTGTGGCTGATGGTGACTCGGCGACCATCAGCAATTTCCAGAATTAGAATAGATACACCCCTTAAACCTTTTTTGTAGGCAAGAGCATGGAAGTTGCACTGGAACCCTACAACCGCATCCAGGGGTGAACGGAAGATGATACCGAAAGGGCCAGTCACTTGATGGGCCAGATAAGTTTGGTCATTAACCTATCCATAGGAGTGTCATCGGGACTGTTGAGGTATTCCTCCCACATATGGTCGGCCGGCTGAAGGCCTTTGACCTTCATCCATTCCATCATCTTGTTGTAGGTGTCGACCAATTTTTCATAGGGCCCTGTGTGCATTGCCATTACGGCCTTCCCGGCCGGAAGCTTGAACGGCTTGACCCTTCCTTTGGAAATTCCCTTACCGCTGACCGGGAAACCGACCTCCATGTCCATCTCATCACCGGACCAGGAATGGTAAAAGGCGAAGGGTGGACCGCAGCACTGTACTTCCCCGTTCAATAGTGGAACGAGCTCCCCGAACATGCGCCCCATGACCTGAGGGATATCCTTCACTCTCACCCTTTCCCGGATGGCGATGGCTTCCTGGACCTTAGTATCGATTATCTCGAACTCCGTCATGGTCATCGAAAAAAATTATCACCATAAGGTCTAATAAAATTTTATGAGAGATGGTTGAAAATGAGCAAATTGAGGGATCATGAACCTACTGTATTTTCACCGGATCGTTCCATATTCTTCATGTAAAGATAACGGTCGAATTCGATCACCTTGAGTCCGTTCATTTCATCCTTAAAAAACCGGTCTCGAAGGACCGCGGCTTCCGTAAAATCATTTTAGAAAAAATGGGTCACCGTCGTTTTCGACGGTGAGGACGAAGTTACCCGTTCGTTTCGTATGGCAGATCATTACCTTGTTCGATCTCCCGCTCCTTCTTATCGCATGCTATGATCGCATCCTCGCTCATGAGGCGCTTCATTATGCATACGGTACGCTGAACGGCGATTATATCCTCCAATTGCGTCCGGGTAATCCATACCGCTGATAGCAGGTCTTCGAAGTTCTTTCGATGAGCGGTGCTTTCGATCTCATGCAGAACGGCCGGGTTATAGAGGTTCGCTCGGGGCACCCTGGACAGTCCTGCGAGGTCGTCGATCTGTCTCTCATACTCGTTCAACATGTCCGAGTACATCTCCTGCAGGGCATCTAGGGCCGCGATCTTGTCAACAGCCTTGATAACGACGGGGGACTTTTCCTTTGGAATTTCCATGGTATCACCATATCATACGCCCATTTCATTGAGCATGATGGATGGCCAACATCCTTCTTCGTCATTATCTTTTTCTGTACTACAGGCTTGATAATTGCTTTTGGTCCTGCCAATAAAGGATGAGCCCGTCGGGATACCATTTTAATCATCTGAGACCTTAGGTTCCTGGTCAGACCATGAGCCGAGATTACAGTGATCGATCCGACCTCATCGTGCAGTCAGAGATCCGGAATATGACCTTGGAGTGCAACCGGGTAGGCGGCATCAACCTAGCCCAGGGTGTCTGTGATACCGATACCCCCAGAGAGGTCATCGATGGAGCGCACGAAGCGGCGATGGACGGTATAAACGCCTATACCAGATATGACGGGCTTCCGATCCTTAGACAGGCCATCGCAAAGAAGTTCAAGGAGTTCAACCGGATGGATGTGGACCCGGAGGGCGAGATCGTCTGTTCCGCTGGTGCGACCGGGGCCTTTTACTCCGCGTGCATGGCCCTGTTGAACCCGGGTGATGAGGTCATCGTGCTGGAACCATATTACGGATATCATGTCAATACCCTACTGGCCATGGGAGCGGTACCGGTCTTCGTGCGTCTGGAACCTCCGGAATGGGAGCTTGACCTACAGAAAATATCAGACGCCATTGGACCGAAGACCAAGGCAATTATCATCAACAATCCCTCCAACCCTTCTGGCAAGGTCTTCTCTCGTTCTGAACTGAAAGCCTTGACCGACCTGGCCATAGACCATGACTTCTTCATCTTCAGCGATGAGATCTATGAATACTTTGTTTACGACGATGGGCAGCACATCTCTCCGGCGTCCTTTGAGGAGGCCCGGGACCGCGTCATAGTCATATCGGGTTATTCCAAAACGTTCAGCATCACCGGTTGGCGCATCGGTTATGCCGTCTGTGACCGCAAATGGGCACGGATGATCGGTTACATGAACGATCTGGTCTACGTCTGCGCCCCTGCACCTTTGCAGGTGGGCGTGGCCCGGGGCATCGAGCAGCTCACTGGAGAATATTATAGACGATTGTGCCAACAGTATCAGCGCAAACGCGAGGTGCTTCTGGACGGTCTGCGCGAAGGGGGCCTGTACCCCTACGTTCCCCAGGGATCATATTACATACTGGCCGATGTCAGTTCGATCCCGGGAAAGGGTTCGAAGGAAAAGGCCTTGAACATTTTGCGTGAGTGCGGTGTGGCGAGCGTTCCCGGAACGGCGTTCTATCACCAGGACGGAGAAGACCTGGTCAGGTTCTGTTTCGCCAAGACGGACGACGTGTTGAGATCGGCCTGCGATAGGCTCTCCCGACTTTCCTGGTGATCAGGCCACTATCTCCTTCTCCGTCTCCAGGTGGATGATGACGATGATCCCGGGGATCTCATGGCGGAGGACCTCCTCGATCCTGTCCGTCAGTTCGTGTCCCTGGGCGATGGTGCGGTCCGCTTCTAAACAGATGTGCATTTCCGCATAGATCTTGTCGCCGACCCTTCTGGTCTTGAGGTCGTGGTATTGCAGGAAACCTTCCTGTCCTTTCAAGATCCGTTCGATCAGAGCCTCTGACTCGGGACAGCTATGGTCCATGAGGTCCCAGCATGACCTGCCGAGTACGCCGTAGGCCATCTTGATGAGCAATGCGGCGACCATCAAGGCCAATATGGGGTCCAGTATGTACCACCCAGTGACACTTGCCAGGAACAGACCTACGACAATTCCTAGGGAGGACAGCACATCGGAGAAAAGATGTTTTGCGTCACCCTCCAGGGCGATGGACATGCTCAGGCGCGATCCCTTCATCAAAATGTAGGAGAGCCCCCCGTTCATACCTGTGGCGATCAATGATATCACGATAGCTAGATCGATATCGTTGAAGGATACTGGATCGAATAACCTATCTATGCTGGCAAGGACTATCAGCAAGGCGGCCATGACAATGAGCAGCCCCTCGACCAGACAGGATATGTTCTCCGCCCGCTGGTGCCCATACTTATGGTCTTCGTCGGCCGGCTTCATGGAGATGTAAATGGAAGCGAGCATCATGATGGAGGCCACGATGTTGACTATGGATTCAAGTGCGTCTGAGAGCAGAGCCACGGAACCTGAGATCAGATAGGCCATTAATTTGATGGAAAAAACGATGAGACCACCGATCACAGCCAGTTTGGCCAAGCTCTTCTTTTGCACAACATCGGTGAGCGCACAGGCCCGATAAACCTTTTTTGTTGTGAAGGACGTTCACATGGAGCGGTGACTAGCTTACTTTATTCGTCCTGGCTTGATCCAGCGTATAAGGACTTCTCAAAGATGGCGTCGACCTCCTGCTCGGTCAGCTTGGGATCGTGACGCACAAAGAACGTCAGATAGCTCTTATCCTCGGTGTAAATGACCTTTGAAGGACGAACGTTCACGCTCATCAGGACCTCGCCACTGTCCAGCACCAGATCCACCTGAGTTGTGGTCCTGCCACTCTTGTTCTTGGTCCTGGACAGCTTCATGATGCTCTTCTTGTTGCTCTGATAAAGCGACCTTAGCCGCTGTTCCAATTCCCCTCGGTTCACGGACGAACATCGCCTGGAAATATGAAAAACTTACCTCAGTGGTCTAGATTTTACTATTTCGGCGCTTTGGTTTGAGTTTATAAATAAACGAACGATTTAGATAATTATTTATGCGCCTCAACACCGTTATA
>Ga0307377_10001029_pt1 | contig 36787 bp, 63 predicted proteins | sample TR3MG_FD_202535 | JGI IMG/M metagenome (GOLD analysis project Ga0307377, IMG submission 202535) | Soil microbial communities from Risofladan, Vaasa, Finland - TR-3 | ecosystem: Environmental > Terrestrial > Soil > Coastal area > Acid sulfate soil | place: Finland: Risofladan, Vaasa | collected... | reverse complement strand
GTCCGCTGAGTTGTGTGGGATCGCTTCCGTCAGCTCCACGCCTCTATATACCGCTTTATCAACATCCTGTCCCCTCCACAAGAGTTCCAGAAAAGCCCAAGCGATCTTCTCTCGGTTCTCTAGATCCCCTGGTGCTGACCACGGCCAGGATCGCAGGTTGCTCACGATAGTCTTCCACTTCCAAGTTTGCGGAGACCATGCCTCTAGAAGAAGGACAGGATCAGCAGCCATTTCGATTTCTCCCTACTCACATTGTGGATCATAGTGGATGTCGGTATGGGTTTCTAGAGAATCGATACGGTTCTCTATCTATTCTTATATTGTTTGTCAGATGCGTCCCGGTTGAAGGACGATATGCCATCAAGTGAATTGTCTAAGCTATAAAGATAATCAAGTAGTTGGTCTGCAAGGATTCCTGCTGTGACCACACACCAATACGTGTATCCGTTGTTCCTGGGTACCTTGAATTGCTTGATATAAACCTTGGATGATTCAATCCGAGCGTCCTTGATTCTTTCAACTTCGTTCATAAGCTACTCAATAGGTTTAATATTTGTCTTTCGATGCTTTGTAGGTCTTCGTTATGGGCTTTGGGGGGCCCCCCCGGGCGGAAATTGTTCCATATTTGATCACCGACGATAAAGGCACAGTGTTTATATGCTTCTATCTTTCCTTCTCTGTGTGATCCATGGTCCATTCCGTATTCTACCCCCTCAAGGAACCACTTGTCATAGTTGTTTTCAATGGTGTATTTTTCGATCGTCACAAACAGAGTACGGTATGAGTCATGAAGGGATGCGTGGGCATCTTCGCTCCCCATTGGGACGGTTTCCTTGCAGATCCAGCACACATGTTTGTTCTTCATGTTATCCTCTGACTCCTCTGATGGAGTAGTCCACGGTCCTGGTACTTGCTTGATGCCTGGCAAGCGATCTTGGGCTTTGTATCCCCCTTCTCAGGAGATCTTTTGAGAGGGAACCTGGGTCTTCTCCTTCTGGGATGGGGACAGAGAGAATGCTTGTACTTCCCGCGTAGTTTTTGCTAATCTCTCGCTCAAGGATCCTGCCCCCGTCATCCCCGTCTGCGGCACATATGATTGTTTCAAATGATTTGAGCAGTGTTGATCTAGGTAATTGAATACGGTTCCCTAGTGTTGCAACTATATTGCTATGTTTCCTGTAAGACTGCATATAGCCCGTAGACAACACCCTAAGACAATCAATGATCCCTTCAACAATTATGATCTCTTTCTTTGTGATGTCAATATTATCCCAGTTATACCAGATTTGGGATACCGGGAGCCCCTTGCTATAGAGTTGTTTCTTTTGGAACATTGATCGCGAGAAATGCCCAACTGTGTCGCCCCCGAAAAAGATTGGGAACACCACCCACCCCGGCATTTTCTTGTGATCATCCGTCAGATAGCCTATGCGATGCTTGACGATGATTTCCTCAGATAGACCGCGACCCATTAGCCAGTTCCATTGAGCGGATCCCGGCTCGACTAGCTCAAACTCAAATGGCATCTCTACAAACTTGATCTCTTTGGATTCATTCTTAAAATTGGAATACGCACGTTCATTCAAGAAAGATGTGAAGATTGAATCTTCATCATCTTTACCATAGATATCTTTCAGTTCGTGATATGCCTCTTTCCTGTCTGGTAGATCTCTGGCAACTTGCCACAGTGTGATAATATCTCCCTTGAACCCACAAGAGAAGCAATTATGCCTACCAAATTTGTTAGATCCAATATCCGTACAGATAGACCAAGATGGCTTCCTGTCGCTATGCGCCGGGTCCGGGCATTGTGCTGTGATTTCGCCCAGTTTTACCTGACGAATGGACACACCCAACCTATACAAGACATCTTGTATGTCAATGTTGTTTCTCAGGCTGAATGGTAGGATCATTAGTACCCCAGGGATTCAACCCAATCAGCTACCTTGTCCCTGGTCCATTTGTGCTTATCGTTTAGCTCGCCAATAATTTCTATCAGAACAGGAACCGTGCCACGATCTATACATTTTGGTACGTCAACCCACATCTGAAACTCAGACAACTCAGGCCATGATGCAAACAATCTCTTTATGATCTCATCTTGTGAAGGGAACGGCAGTCCATAGGTTGCCTTATAGGCGCCGCCCAATGCACACAGTTTCCCCCTATGAAAGAAATCACCATTCTTGCAGGTTAAACCTACACCCTTGCGGATTGCTGTACTGAGTTTATAGTTCCTCATTATATCTCCAGTAACTTATCCAATTCAAACCATGCTCGTGTGTTTTCATTCGGCATTCTCAGGAAGTCAGAGAACATTTCTTGTTCCTTCCTGTACATGTCAATCTTGTCTCTTTGTCTGACATTGGCAATCCTGTCATAAAGTTTCAACTCTCTTGATTCTGCAATAGATGCAGTTTTTTCTAGTGTTGCCTCTTTTCTCTCTTTTCTTGTGGCTCCTGGTTCGTCTGTTACTTTCCACACAATACGTGCAATATGCGACCCGAATAGAATCCCGAGTTCTGTTCTGTTTGTATGGATATCCTCAAGAACATCATGAAGTAGTGCCGATACAAGAATGTCGTGATGTGCTGAATATTCCCTGGCGACCAGAAATACGTCAACTAAGTGCTTGAGGTATGGCATTGGCTTCTGGATGCTAGATTGTCCATATGTCTGTTGTTGGTGTCTTTCTGCTGCAAAATCAAGTGCTCGTAGTTGTTTTGGGCTCAAGTAATCTGGGTTGAATTCATACATTCCTGTTCTTTCCATTCTTGCCCCCCTTTGTAAGTAGCCTAATAGCGATGAATAATATCAGCAATGGCATTATTAACGGCCACACAGTACCAATACAAAGAGATCTGGTTGCAATGCCAGATATTGTGATTCTTTTTTGGATCTCTGGCGAGGAGTGAGTAGCTACTATAAATGACGAAATCAATGTCAGATAGAATACGGTGATAGCAGACCAAATATACATTACCACTAGACTAGTCATTCTGTTTTTCCTTCTCGTTGTCGTTTTTCATCTTCTCGTATTCATATTTCCATTTGTATGGATCTCTCTCTTCATAGAATCCACCCCATTACTTTCATCAGCAGCCCCCATGTTAAGGAAACCCCACCAACAATAATTACCATGCCAAACACCAACAGGCCAAGCATGATTGTCCGATCTCTCCACTTCTCTCGATTATTCATCTGTAGATTACCCACATACCGATAAGAGATGCACACATCATGCCACTGAACACATAGTTAAAGATCAGGGGCTTGCTGGGCGCTCTCTTGATAATGTACACCAAGAGCAATGCCTCACCGACAAACCACCAAACCAAGAACAGGATGGAGAGATCTTCTGCTGATTTTGTTACGAAGGTCTTGTAGACCTGTGGCAGTGCAGACGTAGGCATGAGAACTCCACCAACCCACCCGATGATTTCGATCATGTCCTTTTTGGGTAACACTGTGTCTCTCATCCCATTGGGATAGGGGTCATATCTTGCATTTCGTTATTGAGTCGGTCTATTAGTTACACAAGTTTCTCATCTAGGGGTCGCTCTAGTGAATTTACCGCTCCCTTGGACTGTTCTAGCTCTTGAGTCAGTTTGGCAACCTTGTGTTTGTATTCTTCATGCACGGCATCGCACGCTTCCTTCACGTTGATATATCCCTGGTCGTATCCATGGTCGTATCCATCGTCGTACCCCTGGAGATATCCCTCGTACTTATTGATGCAAATATCTTGAATGTGCTCCGCTAGGATTTGAATGCGGATCTCTTCATTGCTGTCTATCTTTTCTAGTAAATCCTCTGCTTGGTGTTTGTACTCCATCCATGTATTGTCCAGAATCTTCGGTCTTTGTGTCAATTGTATCACCTTTCTCCTTGTATACTTGCATCAATAAAGGAAGACATGAATCACAGGATGGTTGTGTCCCAATCCGTAGTGTGAGTTTTTTTGCCATACCACAATAAGGACACGGTATGCTGAGTAGTTTCTTTTTAGAAACCATCCATAATATCTTTCAAGTTTGATGTGATTTTTGCATCGGCAGGAGCAGCAACGGTTCTGTCTGCAACAATGTGGAGATATTCCCTGCTGACATCAGGATACGCCCACTTTAGCCTGTCAAATATATACTGCGTGGTGTACCCAACAAGGGCGTTCCCGGGGAAGTCGTTTAGATCAACAATAACTTTCATTGTAATACCTTATCTTGTGTGCTAAATTTAGTAGATGCGTAGGGTATCAAAGAAGCGTGTAATTATCAAGGTATTGATTTTACTCGTGATACACTATGCCTTCTTTTTCTTCCCGACCTTCTGTTGGATGGACCCGCTTATGTGCGTGCCTGGCTAGTCTCATACTTGATACACTTCTTCTTGGTGTGTTCGGGGCATGAGGTTATCTTGCAAAGTGTACTTACCGGTGCAGCATCAACAAACAAGGGACAATCACCCCGTGGGCGGGTCATATCACCCCATATTCGGGTGGTTCAATTCTTGAGTTTATTGGCTAGATATTGTTTGAAGAGTTCCACAGTGCGCTTGCCGATGGCCTTGCGAAGATATTTATTCCAAACAACTTCCCCTTCTGCTTCGATCCTAATATCTTCTACCATATCGTGAATGATCTGTGGAATATCCTTTTCACTTGGATCGGGTATCTTCCCAAGTACATGACTGAGCCTCATTGGCACACAGTATTCATCCACAATCTCATTTGTTTTTTCAAGTACGGCAATCTCTTCTTCTGTCTGTGTAACCTTGCGCTTGCTTAGTGTTTCTCTAAAGTCATCCCTCTTGTGTTTGCAGATAATTCTTTTGCCATTGTTCCCAGTTAATTCAATGATCGGCCTAAGAACAATACCCTCCTCTGGCTTGCCGGGACCCATGCCGTTTCGGATTGCTTGCATGGACGAAACATCACGAAGCATATTCAACATGTCAGTGTTCGTACTGGTCCGCCAGTAGTGTACGAATTCAACATTAAACTGTGTGCAGAATCTTTCTGCTTCTGGCACGCACAACCATCTGTCTCCAATCTTTACATCAAAGGCAACAAACTTTAGATCGGGACCGTATATATCCTTCATTCCCTGTTGCTTGCCACCGTAGCCTTCACCGTAAATTGTGATATTTGTTAGACCAAGTTCCTCAAACTTCGATCTAAGGAAGTCATGATCAAATAGCTTAATGAAGTTTTCATGCTTCTCTCCTCCAGAGAAGAAGAACAACCCTCTTTCTTCATTGAAGCCAAAATGTGTAGAAGTTCCGTGGATTTTCTGTAAGGCCCAACACTCACGGAACAGTAGGATTGTACGGTTAGAATGGAGGTTTGGTATTTTAAGGTAGCCCAAGGTTATCTCCTCCGCAATGATAACAGTCGTTAAAGTCTTCAGAATACTCGACCTTAATCAGGCACACCCAATGCTTCTTGTTCCTGTCTACTTTCTTTCTGGCCCCTGCCATCCCCACCCCCTTGTTCTCTAGTGCATCACGTTGGCCTTCATGTCTCCCAACGTGATGCATCCACGGACCTGTATATAGATTCATGAATTCATTGCACAACCAGCAATTCATCCAGCAATTCATCCTCTCCCATCCCCCATTGTTTTTGTGGCACAATCATGCGTACAGTCTAGGCCACGATAGAATCCACAGTATCTACGGTGTCCATCAATTTGTTCTAGAATACATGCCCCAATTTTTGCCAACTCATTCATGGCCTGCACTTTATCTCGATATTTATCACGAGACATAGAAATGAACCGATCAGGGATCTCTCCTGTAAATTGCACTACACCCTCTCAGTGCCGCACACAGTGCATCGATAAGAACCGGTCCCTCCACGGGCCTTCCATGCATAATTCATGGCTCGCATACCGGGGCCATACCTTTTATCTTGGAATTGTGCAGCGGGGGAACTGTAGTCACAGCTTTCACATCTCAGAACCTTACCTCCACCGGGTTTCCCGGGTCCTGTCTTTTCTCCATCCTTTTTCTTTGCCATTATAGCTCCTCCCTGAATCCAGTTGGGGTTAATTCAAACTCTACGATTTCAAGATCAGGTTCGTTAGTGGTGTATGCTGCTCTAGCATGATGTTTGTATGTAAAAATTCTACATTTTGTTTTGCTCCATTTTGTTCTGGTTGGCGAAAGCCTTGGAGAATACAGGAACAAACTATCTGATTTTCTTCTGACTGCGTAGACTTTCATGGTAGGCCAGATGGGATTTGAACCCATACTATAGAGATTTTAAGTCTCATTTCTCTGCCGTTGGAATACTGGCCCATGGTCCCCACGGTAGGATTTGAACCTACACTATACAGGTTCTAAGCCTGCTGCCTCTGCCGTTGGGCTACGTGGGGTGGTTGGCCCTCGGGGAATCGAACCCCGGTCCTCCCGATTATAGGTCAGGTGCTATAACCAACTTAGCTAAGGGCCGATAATGTTACCTGTATCCTTGTTCCGCAAGGAACTCAAATGTTTCCATATAGGTAAGTTTTCTACTGGTAATGCCCACAGGCAATTCAATAATGTCCATGTAAATATCTGTTGCCCACTCTATCTCTTGGGCCACCCCACAGTTGATGGACCCGTCTGCATTGGCACGAAACGCCAGGATGCTACAATTCTGCACAACAATCTTGAAATAATCCAACTGTTGTGCTTCGTACATCTTCATGTGAACTTCTGTATTGGGATTCTCTACATCAAACCCCATGCCATACAAGATGGCAAGATCTCTCTTCTCTTGTTGTGTATTGTATAGAGCAATACTGTGTGCATAATATACTTTGAGGGGGTTGTTGTCGTTCATGGGTTAATCTTTCTTGCTTACGGTATTCAGAGTAACGAGTGAATGGGCAAGCCACGACAGCTTAATTGACTGCCAAAGGGTCAACACAGGGAGACTAGGAATCAGTGCAATTGCAACGTCCCAGCACCCCCAAATAATAAACCCATAGACACAAGAAACCAACAAGAGAGTGACAAAAACAATAACACAAGCACCAATAATCGCATTAAACTCTTTCATCTTTTACTCCTATAATATCCATAGACCTCGGGGGTCGTTCGGCTCCTAGCCCTTCCCATTCTTTCCCAAACCCCGGCGGCAGGGGTGCTTTCTTCCCTCGGCTCCCGGCTTCCCATCCCCATTGAAGTGCTTCATTCACTTCTTCTGCTATGTATGCTGCACAATATTCAAGAATTGTTTCAACGTCTCTTTCGTCACAAGCCTTCTTGAAACAAGGATTGAATGCTGTTCTTTCAAAGTCTAGTTTTATTCGTGCTTGTTCTCTTGTCATCGTTCCTCTTGGTGTGGATGTCACATCTCGACCCCCAATGGTCACTTCATCTATGCTTCTTCTACTGTGAAAAGTGCAGCGTGTCTACGATCGTTCGTACGAAATGTAGTTCTAAACTTTTTGTCGGGTAGTGGAAACCGTACCTTTGCCCTAGCTACCCCATCTGGAGGTAACGGAGTATGAAAGCGTCCCGCGCCTTTGGTAGTAAAGGCTTTTCGGGCAAAAGCCTCTAGCCGTTCTACATCCTCATCGGAGGTATCAGTTGGGATTCTGAGTACGGCTTTCTCTCTGAGTAGAAGGATCCACGCACTAGAAAGAGTTTTACGAAGTAGCTCTACCCTCATCATCTACTCTCCTTTCATATACGAACCAACCACTTACCCAAACCAATACCGATGGCCGTACCAAGTATTCCACCGACAACAGAGAAGATTTCAATCTGTGTTATTCCAGGTAATAGTCATAGAAGGTGATTTGTTGTTTGATATCTGCAAGGAGTGCCGGATCGCGGTCAAGGTGGAGAGAGTCATCCCATTCCTCAACAACAACTCTCCCAAATTTTAGCAATGTTTTTAGATCATTTACATCTGCAATGTAGTGTTTGGTTTCCTCGTCATAGCCCCAATCCCACCCATCTCTTGTCTCTGTTGCGTGCTTTTTACATAGGTCAATATCACCAGATGCCTGTCTAAGTAGGAACTTCATAGTTTTTCTCCTTTTGGAGCCGGAGACAGGATTCGGACCTGCGTAATCCTCATTACAAGTGAGGTGCCTAACCACTCAGCCACTCCGGCCTGGTCATGTTTGTTCCCGTTGATCGACCCATGCTTCTTATACATGCAACGCGTGTGCCCAATAATCAGGTCGTTTGAATCCTTTTGATGCTCACATTTTCCAAGTCATAGCTTGTAATTTTGCTTCTGAAAAGATGATACGGGCCAGCCACCGTCGTAGAGAACTCCGAGGCTGCATTCAGTGCCTTCAATACTCTTCTTGTGCAAGACTGTTTAGTGTTTTCGGTAGTATACAGGGACCCAAGGGCAAAACTCTCACCACTCCCCATAGCAATATAGTTTTTAGTTGTGGTGCTCACCGCTAGATCGGGGTAGACACAGAAAAGATACCCACCTACACAAACAATAAGCCCAGAACTGCTAGCCATGCTGCTGCCGTCGTCATCGTCTGACACTAATGCACCATTCTGCGAGAGTGCAACCGCTAGGTCGTCAATGAATTTGGAGCACATAAACTTTAACATTTTGTCTTTGGATTGTAGGTCTTCTGCTCTTGGCTTGGGTAGTTTCATCTTGAATCTTACAATCTGTCCGATTCTAATTGACCCACAGAACCCAATGATGTATGGCCCACGCGCAAAGAACTTTGTATCATCCCGACAGGAGATTGTCCACATATCGGATTCAGCCGAATCGCCGCCAACTACAATCTCTTTAGCTCCACGAATCGCGACAATGCATGTCATTACCCAACCTCATTATGGCCCCGCTACTTGGATCTTAAACATTGAATTAATGTCGAACATTTCTTCATTGGGGTTTTCTACCCACTCTTCCAGTTTCAGTATACCAGGATTGAATCTATACGCAACCGTACCCTGCGGGCCACGCTTTTGTTTTAAGATTAGAATTTCAAGAATATCATCTTCAAGGGATTCGTCATAGACATTCTGCCTGTGGGCACCGAGCACCAGATCGGCCATCTCTTCAAACCCACCACATGATTTAATCATGGACAAACTAGGTCGCTTGTCTTTCCCTTGTTCCGCAGTCCTGTTGATTTGTGCTGTAAGGAATCCATGTGTCTTCTTCTCTTGAAACAAACCCTGTAGAAACTGTAGCTTCTTGAACATGATGTTGGCCTCTTGTGTTACATCGGCCAATCTATCAAACAGATCAACATAAACTACATCAAACTGGTGGGATTCAAGGATCTCTGCAATCAGGTTCGTGTCAATCCGCTTGGGTGTCTTGTTGAAATAATGATCCAGAAATCTCAGGTTCTTATTGGACAGGATCTTGTGGACGGTTTCCTCCTGCAATACCTTTTGTTCTGCTGTCATATCTCTTGGCTTCTTGGCGATCAGCTCAATGGGAATCCCCGTCATGATTGAAGTCATATTATCCATGGTAGTCTCCACACCGACCTCAATGGGGATTACCAACTGTCTGATGCTGTCCATCTTCTTGATAATAATGTTGTCCATCAAAGAGGACTTGCCCATCCTGGGCCGCCCAGCACAGATCGTAATCTTACCTGGTGCCATGCCATCTGTCAGCAATGCATCTAGCTCTGGGTATCCGGTACCAATGAATGCACGACCTACTAGCCTCTCTGCCATCTCAATCTTGTAGGATTCCAAGATCTCTTTGTTTGTGACCAGTGGAATCTTGCCGCTGGTGTTGGCGATTTCGATGGAGATGTCGTTAACAATATCTCCTAGATCCTGTAGTCCCTTCCCTTGTTTCAGTGCCTCAAACAATTTGGGCATATACCCATCTTTGATCCTGAGTACGGCTGCGTTCTTCTTGAGCTTGTCAACATGCAGCTTGGCATTCTTTGTTTCCTTGAAACTATCGTGGAGATTCTTAACGTAACTGTACCCACCCCAATCCTCTTCTGGGTGTGTGATGTGTGTCTTGATTGCATCAATATCAATGTCGATATGTTTATAGTGAAGGTCCCTGACTGCATCAAAGATAATACGATGCCTCTTTGTGCAGAAATCGTCCGTAGAAAGAAACTTCATGAGCTTCTCTCTGGCCCTTTCTCTTGCAATAAAGATACCAAGAACGATTTGTTCCTGGTCAACTATTTCCTTGTCAACACTTTGTTTCAACCTAGTCTCCTAAGAAAAGTTCTTGAGGTGGTCCCAATCCTCAGATTCCAAAATATCCTTCACGGTTTTCCCGTGGTCCATGAGTGACGTATAAAATGTACCTATGGTGGCATTACTCACGATAGCCGTAGGCAGCCCCTGCGCCGTTCTCTTGGATAGTATCTCCGCGAATAGGGATCTAGCTATCTTCGTTGTGAATGCGAACTCAGGGGTCCTGAATAGCATATAGAAGGTATTGGTATTCAGTCCCTCTTTCAGTGCCTTCTGGTGATCGGTCAAATTAAAGTTGGTAAGATCACGAAGCACATCAGGATCAACGATAAAGAAATTCTTTACTTCTTCATTGGCCTCACCTGTAGTCAGATTTTTGTTGTATTGCAGTAGCACCTGGACCACCGACCAAGACAAACAGTTCACCATCTGACCGGCATTGTTGCCGAAGTACATAGTGCTCTTGAAAACCAAGTTCCCATCTACTAGGTCGCTCCTCAGTCTACCTGCGTAGGAATCACAATAATGTTTATGATGTTCTGGCACCCTGCAACTTCTAATGTTGCAAGCTCTACCTATCCTGTTATCGACTTTGATCTCTACTAGATCAGTCACACCCTTTCTCCTTTAGCAGAAAGTTATTCTTCAACTTTCTAGCATCTTCTCCGTGGAATAGATTCCTGAAATCAATATCTTTCCCGTGCTTGGATAATTGGGTTAGCGCATAGGAAATATAGCTCCTCATCTTTGCACTTTTGTTGTCACCCTGCGTTTCTCTCCTTAGACCAGATAATGTTTGAGTTAGTTCGTTCATGTCGATCCACAAGTTCCCGGTGTTCCCGGTTAGTTGCTTCCTCTCCTCAAGATAAAACCCAAAGAAGTCCATGGGTTTCCAATACTTTGGATCCTTCTTTTTGTGTGCCTCGAATAACTTCATGAGCGCCAGTTCTTTACAAATTGATTAGAGAATTCAAACAGTTTCTGCATTGCTGGTGGGCTTTCGTATTTGACAGAGATGGCATCTAGTTTGGCCCGCTCACCATTATCTAAGATCCTTACTTTGTCATGCCCGAATGTCCCCGTCATCTTTACCATGTCCCCTGGTAGAATTTTGTGATCCCACAGGTAGAAGTATTTGGCAATGCTTTTCCCCTCATGCTTCCGTCTCACCCTACCCGCTTGCTGTAATGCGATTGACTTATCGTTCTCTACATCTCCAATAGATTTGAATACAGGGTAGGTGCAGATTGCAGATGATAGCACAGAGATACTAATACCTTCAACCCCCACTCTGTTGGTAATTAGTACAGAGATAATGTCATCCTCAAACATTTCCTTTACGCCCTTGAGTGACTCAGTTCCTATGTTTAGTTTGCCCATGAGTATGGCCGAGTCCATCCCATTTGTTTCAAGCAATGTTTGAAGCAACCTACAGTGCTCGATTCTCTCCGAGAAGATTACAATCTTTTCCCCTTGATCTGTGAGCATCTTTGCGAGCTTGAGAATCAGACAATTCCTGTCTTCATCTTCGGTCATCTTGTTAATCAAGATCGGTCTCGACCGAGAGTTGCTGTTGAATTCTGTCTTAACCATATAGGTGCGAACTGGCACCACCCTACCACTGGATTCGATCTCTTCTAATGTGATCTCTACAATATCTGTACCAAACTGATCATAGATCAAGAATTCCATTGAATCCTTGCGCTTCTCCCACGCACTAAGACCGAGCCTATATCTTGCAGGGAAAAGATCTACAACAGAGTTGAATGTTTTAGCACCGTATGAGTATGCTTCGTCACAGACGATGAGTCCGAACTTATCCCTCAACTTGACGTTGTTGTTTATTACCGTGTTCTTTATTCCTACAGTAATGTACTTAATACTAGACTGATAACCCCCGCCCATCTTCCCAATGTCATCATCTTCTAGGTCGAATCTCTGCATGATCCTGGGGATCCATTCGTCCATGATGTTCTTGTTGGGAACAATGATCAATGTGGGCTGCTCAAGCTGCGCAATTGCATATAGGGCCATCTCTGTCTTGCCTGATCCAGTTGGCGCTCTTAGGAAAACGTCATCACCCCTGTCAAACAGGTTTTCTGCAATCATCTGGAAACCCTCCAGCTTGATTCCCCCAAAGACTATATCTGAATCATCAAACTCATTGAAGTAGAGCCTCTCATCTTTAATAGGTGGAGTCCCAAGAACCTTATCAATATCTTTTAGTCTCCCCCTTGGTAGAGATAGCTTACCGTCTTGTACCTTGAACGTACAGATATAGCGATCTATATCGTCCGTCTTCCATCCGTAATCTAATGCTGTCTGGTACTTGGGATTCTCATAGGTAAACATTTCCTTGAGTTGTTTGATCTGATCCTCTGTTAGATCCCCAAGGTTAATGTAGATGCGGTTGCTTACGGCGATGTTCATGACTTAGATGATTCAATTACCAGCTTGAACAACTTGTACATAAAGAAAAACATTGCTAGTCCAACGATTACACTACCTGCTTCTTCCATTTTGGCCCCCTTAATCTAAAAATAGCAACCAGGAAAAGAACATGAGTATGATAATTTGATAAACTTCCATTGGCCCTTTTGTCGGTGTGTCCCCTGGTATAGTTAGAACAACCGAATATAACGTTGGTCATGAGTGCAAATCGGGGATTTTGGATATACCCAATGATGCAAGTTCCACTAATCGCGATTACGTTAAGGACATAATATCAGAATGTTCTCATCTTGTTCTCCTCAGTCCATCAACACACCAAGTAATGACTTGAACTTTCTGTAGTACCTTGCCGTAGCACCAGCGTTGTGACCAACAATGGCACGCTTGAGTTCAAGATATTTCTTGGTGAATTCTTTCTGCTGTTCTGCTAGTTTCTTTTGTACGCTAACAATCTTCCTGACACGAGGGATCGGCATTTCAAACTCAAGTGCTAGCTTCTCGTATCTGGATCCGTTCCTATGCTTTTCGTACAATGCTCTGTCTCTGAGGTACATGAGTAGTTCTTGCTGCGTGGGAACCCGAATGGTACGTCCACCGTATACATCAACCAACGCAAGAAACCTATCAGTACCAATAAATCTAAACAGAACACTACAAGTCTCATAAATCTTTCGAGGCACCACGATCTCATCTTCTTCATCGTATTTCTTCATGAGCATATTGTAGTATTCATGTAGCATTGGTATGTAATATTTACATCCAGGTCTGTGCTTAACTAGAAGTTTGATCTCTTTATCGTTCAGTACACAAGACAGTTTCCATGTGATGTTTCTGTCTCCTGTGACAAATCTGAAATCCCCAACATCACTATCCATCTTGATCCACTGCGCTTACCCCGTACTGCATGAGAAAGTTCCGAATTTCAGAGCCATAAATGCTGTCATTGTATACAGAGAAGTCTGCATAGTCGCGATCCATTGGCAGGTAGTCAGTAAGGAAGCATGACACACCAAACCCATAGACCCTGCGATTATCTGGAGAATCTTTCAGCTCAAGTGCCCGCTCAAGTGCCTTTCTCCTGCCAAAGTTTCTATCTGGGGTGTCAAACGTTTCATTCTTGCCTCTGCGGGGAGGGAGATCAATAGGTCTAGAGCACACCATGTATGCCTTTGTGACCACATCTCCATACTCATCCTTGAGTACGCACTCGGTAATGTGATTCACAAGTCTTGGAGCCCAGGTTCGTTCCAATTCAATAGGCAGGTTCCTAACTGGATACCCCTGAAAGTGCGCAGTGAGATTATAATCCTTGAGCCTAACAGTGTTTTTCATTGTCCTTCTCCTCTTTTGTAATTAACATCCAACAGTTAACGGTCCCACCGCTATACATGCACAGCACATGCCAACTATTGGGTTGTTGATGGAGTATTATGTCCAGTCTTCTCGCTCTAGTTCCATCAGCAAGGACGTGCAATCCATTTCTGTAAGTGTTTGTTTGAGCAATTCAATATTTGGTTCGGGGCTTTTGAGCGTGACAAACGGGACGTTCTCTAACATGACGAGAGACTTTGTTCTGATATAAGTATCGTACAGGTCTTTCTTGAATGGGTTGACGGCTCTACCGGATAGCCTGTCTAGACTGACTTTTCTAGCCAGGATGTCATCCTCAATGTCTGGATATTCTTGCACGATCTTGATGGCTGTCTTCTCACCTATTCCCTTGATGCCTGGAACATTATCTGTTGGGTCTCCACACAAACTCTGGACCAGACCGAACTGCTTTGGCGTGATCCCCATTTCCTTGGTGAATCTTTCCTCTGTAGTAATCTCGTTCGTCTTCACGGACAATAGGTGTACATCGTCTTTCAGACATTGTAGGATGTCATGGTCATTAGTTGCGATTAGTGTGGTGCCGCAGTTCCTACGAGACAAAGTAAACAAGATGTCATCACATTCCTCACCCATCTTGTACGCCCGGTACACCGGAAGCATATCAATAATGTTGAGTGTGATTTGAATCTGCTTGTTCCGGTCATCGACAACTGCTGGCTCTAGCTTTTGGTTTCTGCCAGCTTTGTATTCTGGATCAATGGATCTCTTCCTTTGTGGGGATCTGTCTTGACACATGATGATCCTGGTATCTTGGTGCGCATACTTATCTCTAAGATCAATGTACTTACGGATCAGGCCAACGGGGATTGATGTTCCCGCTTCTCCACTAGAGAACTTGTTCATGGTGGATAATTTTGCCCCTGAATAGAACGCACGATGCAGCACGGCCATGGTGTCAATCAGGATGGTGTCATATCTCATCACCTACTCTCCCAATCTATTACAGCCACCTTCTTACTTAGTCCCTTGTCTCCATTGTCTAATGCCTCAATGAATTTGGCAATACAGAAGGCATCTACCAAATTGTTATTGTTGTTGTCATAACTCCATTTCTTGAAGGCATCCCTCATAACCATATCTTTTGCACAGTTGCCCCGGCCTGTAACAAACTTCTTCAATGTAGTAGGGGGGATCACTGTAATCTGATGAAAGCTAGGAACCATACAGGACTTAATCAGTCCCCCTAGCTCTCCCATGTGTACAAGATTGTTAGTGAACTTACTGGAATAAGCATACCCTTCAATGCAGACCACTACGGATTCATTTGTTTTTCGTACGTCGTTGATGTGAGCGACCATCTGACGACATGTGTCCATGATTTGTTTGTAGTTTTCCTTCTTGAACTTGTATGTGTTCTCAAGGATCACTGCACCATCGCGAATCCCAACCATCCCCGTGCATGTATAGCTCTGGTCAATGCCTACATAGACTGTCACTAATCAACCTCAAGTGTTTCCTGTCTCACTTGATCATATCTTTCATCGTCTACGATATGGTAGTGGAACAACGCTCTAGCCCTGACGCCAGAAGAGAACAGTTTAAATACTTCAATCATAGTTTCAACATTCTTCTTCTTCTTCCCAAAGAACTGTTTGGCTCTGCTCTCTCTGACAAACACCGAGAATGCAGTACCATATTCTTTGTTGGTGATCCTGACAAAATGATCAAGCCCTGAATCTACATGGTACCCATCATCAAATGGGTCAATGTGCTTGTAGTCGTCAAGAATGACACAATACATACTGTCTGTTAGTTCTCTCAGGTCTTCTGCATCACCATCGCCAACGGGGGAAACCTTATCGTGTGGCATACTTAGCCTCTAATTTTCTCCCTGATTTCTTGTTCATTATCAGAGATGTGAGAAAGGAATTCATCCATAGTAGGATATGTAACTCCCCCATATTGTACAGGTTTACCACTCTTCTTGGCAACCCCCTGTTCGATCAAGAATTCTGCAAGTTCCATCTCCGTCCAGAACCCAAGTTCATTGGTGTCCGTGAAAAACTGGAAACTTTGTCCGTCAACTCCTCGCTTGGTTTTGAGTACCTGACAGAAATGCTTCCTGCCTATAACCTCCTTGCCTGATTTTACATCGGCTTTGTGGCTGACACGGAACCTTAGATCCATTGGGTAATGGACGCTGGGGCCGAGTGCGAGCTGCCATTGCTTGTCAAATGGCCCTCTTGTGTTCATCCTCTTACGTTCCTGGTTGACAAAGATAACCGTGATTGCCTTGTCTCTGCCGATGATATTCTTGAGGGCCCTCACCCACACAGAAAGCAAGTAAGTTTGTTCTGGGAATCCTTTCTTGTATGTCCCCGCTCTCAGTGCCGAGGTAGGCATCATTAGCGGCAAACTATCAACACCAATTGCAAGTAGTTGATCCTTCTTCCTGTTGGCAAGGAAGTCGTGACAAAGATTGTTGATAGATCCTGCGATCCACTCAAGAGAACCTGGGTCAATCTCTTCTTTCTGTGCCTCTTTGGTTGGCTCTCTGTCCATCCCCGTAATGAGAGACCCCATGTCTAGCCCGGATGTGCCTACATTCTCTTCTGTATCTGCCCCCTCCGGTTCAAACAGGGCCACAGTGTGCCCCGCCCTCTGGAAATCGGCAAGCAATCCCTTGAGCAGGATAGACTTGCCAGAAAGTTCTGGCCCATGAATCTGAATCATAGCACCACTTGGTATGCCATCATAGTTTGTGGCTAAATTTAGACTCTCAACGCTAGAGGGGACAGAGTACCTGATGTCTACGAACCCAGGCACTCTGTCTTTTTTAACGAGTAAGTTGAGAATATCTAGTTGATCCTTGGACGGGTTAAATTCTGCCATTAATCATCGTCTCCAAAGGGGTTGTCATCATCTGCCTTGGGCTCTCCCTTGCGAGAAAAAGCCTTCTTCTTGGTGGGGGGGGTGTCGTTGCCAACATCCTCCATCTGTACATCACCCAGGACCTTGGACCCAACCACCTGATTGGAGATTACCTCACGGATCCAAGAAAGAACCTTAGATTCATCTGTGGGGTTGACCCAATTTTCTGGTACACCAAAGTCTTCACTGATTAGGTCAAGGATTTGTTCGGTAGGGCCATCTTCATTCAGGGACTTGGAAACCGTGTAGAACGAACCAGGGGAAGTCGAGTCCTTATCATAGGACATGGTGATCTCATAAGGATTAGCTTGCGGATCACCAAGGGTGGCGTCACCAGACTTCTTGTGAAAATGCTTCATGGTTTTGCTGATCAAGTTAGCCAGCTTATCCATGGGGTCACGAGTCAGCTCAAGGATGGTGTGGTTTGGGGCACTGTCCCCGCTGGTTTGAACAATGGGCACAAGGATTTGCTTCCGTCCTGTCAGCTTCTTATAGAACTCCTTCTTGGCTGTGGTCTTGCCAGTAATCTCACCAGCCGTGTACGTCTCCTCGTTTGTCCCGGTGTCCACGCGCAGGACCACATCATCATGATCTAGCTCGGTACATGCGTTATGTAGCTTGCAGACAGGACATGTGTACTTCTTGCAAATGATCATCTTACGAACAATCTTCCCATCATCTACAACAGGGAAGTTGTGAAGGATTCTATCTTCAAAGCTGTCGGAATTTTTCATGAGGTAGAAGTCAATCTCCCCCTCCTTCTTCCAATCAGCAGTTTTTGCCTTACTATTCAGGTACTCACCAAGTGAAAATGCCATTATTACAATCTCCTAAGAACGGTTAACGTATCCTACTGTTTTTCCCAAGGTCTATAGATGAATCTTTTCTTGATCCCCAACGCTTGTGCTAGACCTTCACACACAAGCATCACATGTTCTGCGTCTTTCTGTTCACTTACAGCACTATGCACCTCCGAGTCAACCAACATTCTATCCTTGAGGATTGTGTCTGTCGGTTTTCTAGATGAATTGTTTAGGGCATCCAGCTTCTTGCTGGCCCTCATGGCATCGGCCAATCTTTTCTTGTCGTCAAAATTCTTCTGTGCTCTTGCGAATAACCTCCATGCCCTGAATGCTGGGCCAGATAGATCTGTTTTGTTTAGTTCGTCTTTATCTTTGGTTAGAATGTTTCTTAGATAAACATACTCCTTGTCAAAGTCTACTTCGTCCAGTTCTTTGATGATCCGATCAGAGAAACTAGGCACAACCCACCTCGTTTAGACTGGGTGAAAGGATCTTACAGTTATCACAGATGATTGAACTACCCTTGCCTTTCTTTCCTTGTACCACCATCAGGTTACCATGCACCAAAGTATCCCTAACTTTGTTGAGTTTGTCCTCCCAGAACAAAACACTTAAAGACCCCGTGATGTCTCGTATCTCTACAAATGCCATCTTTGAATTGTTCTTTGCTATTCTTTCTGTTACCCCACAAATCACACCTAGTGTTTGACACGCATACCCCTGTGCTTTCTTGTCGATGTCTAACAAGTATGGCAGTTTGGATAATCCAGGTACTTTATCTCTGAGTCTTTTTGAATCATCTTTGACAATGAACCCGAGTATGTCATTGATGTCACACTTATCAACTCTCTCTCTGAGGTTCTCTTTGCTGACCTTGTACCTTTTGGTCGCCAGTGTGGCGATATCTGCATAGTCTGTCATCCCCTTGAGCGCCCCAGATGCAACCAGAATAGCAAATCTAGCAATGTTCATTTCTTTCTTGGGTATCTTGTTGAATAGATCAGCTAGACTTGATGCCCCTGTCTCAATGATTTTGTTCGAGAGTCCCTCACCAATCCCCTTGATTGACGAGAGTGGCATGTAGATTTCTCCATTGTGTTCTGAGAATCTTCGTTGTGAGAATCCAATCTTAGGAGCATTAACTTTGATCCCCTGTTTCCTTGCTTCAAGGATGAAGTTATTGTATCTATCTTGGTCACAACTGTCAAGAAGAGAGCAATAGAATTCCAGTGGGTAATAATGTTTCAGGTACGCCGCCTGATAACCAACCAGGGCGTAGGCACACGAGTGCGAGTTCCTAGAGACTACCCCATTGTCTAGAATATAGTTATGTTGCTCGCTTTTCATGTGAAGATTGTACGTTTGTCTTTTGCCTAGCGATTTGGTTGAAATAATCCTCATCAATGATTTTCCTTTTCCTCTTCATAAAACTACGTTCTCAATCTCAAGCCCAAGTTCTAATATTTCTCTAACTGTATGGTATTGCTCATCTTTACATAGAAACTTATGATGTTGTGTGCATTTAATTATTGTCCCGTCATCCATTGTTAGCTCAAGAACGTCTTGCATCCCACAATCAATCAACTTGACAACCTCATCTTCTACAACTTCACCGTTAACATATGACAGAAGTTTGTCACCGGGTTTTACGTCACATATAAATGGGTGCATCATGTCTGGATCTAGTAGTTTTTGGCTCCAGTCAAGACATTTGTTGAAACTATAGCCCGCAAACTTTTCAAACTTTACTGCAAGTAATTTTGCAATGTCTTCGTCAACACCGTTCTTGATGGCTGCCTTGACAAACTTGTCAAGTTCTTTGGTCATTAGTGTCATGTCTTTCTTACCAGTGGCAACACGGAAAAGATCAGCTTCAACTGCGGTCATGCCCGCTACCTTCATAACTGCACTGATTAATTGTTCCTGAAACACCAGGATGCCGTAGGTATCATTCACCACATCTTCAAGCAGTGGGTGATCATACTGGACTAACTCTGTTCCATTCTTCCTCTTGACATAGGTGCGATGCAGTTTCAGGTCCAGTACAGCAGGGCGGTTCAGTGCAGTCCCCACTACAAGATCATAAAACTTTGTTGGCTTCAACAGTCTAATCATGTCTCTGCCTGAGTCTGTGTCATATTGGAACACACCAGCAACGTCGCCTGAATTGTATAGCTTGTATACCTCTGGGTCTTCTAGGTCAATGTTGTCCAGGTCTAGTATGATCCCCTTATCTTTGATTAGTTCCAGGCATCTTTCGATGGTGTCTAACGTAGACAGACCAAGGATGTCAAATTTAACCATCCCCATTTTCTCACAGTCTTTGTCATTGAATTGTGAGACTTGTACCCTGGGCGCATCAGCGGGCGCCCCACGGGGTTTCAGTGTCTTTGTGGGTAGCACCCCATCAATTGGACAGGATGACACTACAACACCTGCTGCATGGATTCCTTGCTGTCTGATACGACCGATAATGGGTGATACTTCCTCGTCTACCCATTCCTTATTCTTCTTGTACCAAGAAGCAAACTTATGATCGGTTGCTACAGCCTGTTCAACTGTGGCCTCTGGGCTGAGATGTTTGGTCACTAGATTAATGTCGAAGAATGACATACCTCTTTGGTGTGCCACATCTTTTAGTGCTGTCTTGATCTTGATCCTACCGAATGTTCCGATAGATGTGGACTGACCAGGATACCTATCAAAGATGTACTGTTTTACTTCGGGTCGTCTCTTAGCTGAGAAATCAAGATCGATGTCGGGCAGGGCTGCTCCGAAGATCTTTGCTCGTTCTGGGTCGAGTCTCCCTTCGTTGAGAAACCTCTCAAAAATGAGGCCGTTAGCAATTGGGTCCACTTTTGTGATCCCCATGAGAAATCCACACAAACATCCAACGGCAGATCCACGACCTGGGCCAACAGCAATCCCACTCTTCCGAGCAAAGTTGATAATGTCTTGAACCATAAGGAAGTATGTACAGAATCCTCCCTTGGAGATAACTTTATATTCAGACTGTATTCTTGACACATAAGAATGTCTGAGTCCGGGTCGAATCTTAGATTTGTACCTGTTCCAGCCATCTGTTACCTCTTTCTTGAATTGTGCATCATCGTCTGTAGAAATCTTCATCTTAAAGATGTCAGACTTCTTTAGGTCATAGTCGGATACCTTCTTGCCTAGAAGTTCTGTGTTGCCTAGCATGGACAATACATCTGAATCAGTGAAGCATCCAAACTGTTTGTTGTCATCCAGCATGTCCTGTTCTGACTTGATCCACAACCTCTTTGTTGTGTACTCTAGGTTGGGTGAGTGGATCTTGATAAACCTGTCGTGAACTAGTGCTTGATTCTTGTAGCGATAATGTGCGTCAGCCGTTGCAATGACTGGGATATCCAGCTTGTTGCACATATCTACTAGATGTTTATTGACATTGTTTGTGCCATCAGCTTCAATGATCTGGATCTCACCATAGAAATCATCACCAAAGACATCCTTGAACTTTGTTAGAATATCTCTAGCTTCCTTGAGCTGCTGATTGTCAATAGACGGACAGACAATACCACCACGACATGCCGTTGCACAGATGAGCCCTTCTTTGTTGTCCACCAACCAGTCAAACAATATCCTTGGCTTACGATAGAAGCCTTCGTCATATGACCGACTGGTCAACCGGATTAGATTAGACAACCCTTCTGCATTTTTGGCAAGCAACAGGCAATGCCAATACTTCCTTTTGTCCTTGCTTTTGTCCAGAGAAAAACACAGGTACGCCTCCATTCCCACGATGGGTTTGACCCCGTTCTTTTCACAGGCAAGGATAAAAGACAGGGCCCCTCCAATGTTCCCGTGATCTGTCATGGCAATAGCAGATTGCCCTAGTTCTGCCGCTGCTTCTGCAAGATCGGCAGGGGTAGACAAAGCATCTAGGACGCTATTCTCGGTATGATTATGAAGATTAATCATTGTGTGTGATGGCCTTTACTGCTGCGTTACAGATACCTCGCGCATCTTCCATCACCACTCCATTTCGGCAAGATTCACCAGTTGACTCAGATAATTATCAACTGCTTCGGCTGCCGTGACGCCATCACCTCGCCCGGGTTTGTCACCAAACGCTGTCCATTTTACCTGGCTGCGCCGGAGCGGGTCATATCGGATAGAAATACCTAGTTGTGTATGTTCCGATACAATCTTGATTCTATGTAGCGTGGCTGGAATTCTCATGGTTGCTGTCTGTATGAAATCATCCATCACTTATCCTCCGCGTGTCCTGCCTTGACCAGTCCATCAAATACATTCATTGGGTGATGATCTAGGACGAATGCATTTTTAGTGTCCAGTGCTGCATAGGCAGACAACCTAAACACACCAAGCAATTCATCATGAATGACATTGATTGTGCTTTCCTCATCTGGACAACTATCAATTCTCCCAAGAAGATTGTTCGCACGAGACACGAAATCAAATGATCGCTTATCGTAGTATTTCATTTATTCCTCCTTTGTGGGGGCACCCCACTCATTCTTATTTGTAGGTTTGGTTCCCATCTAGACCAATGGCGTATTGTTTATTTATGGCGCCATTTCGATTAGCTCCATGGAGATTGGCTCCACTGAGATTGGTATCAAAGAGATTGGCTCCATTGAGATTGGTGTAACTTAGATCGGATCCACCGAGATTGGCTCCACCGAGATTGGCTCCACGGAGATTGGTGTAACTGAGATTAGCTCCACTGAGATTGGTATCAAAGAGATTGGCCCCACGGAGATCGGCATGACTGAGATTGGCATCAAAGAGATCGGCTCCATAGAAATCGGTATCACTGAGATCGGTTCCACTGAGATCGGCCCCACGGAGATCGGCTCCACGGAGATTGGCTCCACGGAGATTGGCTCCACGGAGATTGGCATGACTGAGATTGGTGTCAAAGAGATTAGCTCCACGAAGACTGGAGCAACCGAGATTGACACCACGGAGATTGGAACGACCGAGTTCGGTGCCATCCAGCTCGGCGCCAATCAGATTGGCGTAACTTAGATCGGTGTCATCGAGAATGGCTCCACTGAGATTGACCCCACCGAGATCGGATCCACCGAGATTGGCTCCACGGAGATTGGTGTAACTGAGATTAGCTCCATAGAGATCGGCTCCATAGAGATGGGCATAACTGAGATTGGCTCCACTGAGATTGATTTTCTCCCAACCACTGAATCTAATTTGTACCCTTGGGTCTATGCAATTATCTGGAGTTACCTCCGCGAGAATACGAATTTGTTCCCAAGAAATCTTCCCATGAATAATCTTCCCAGAACTTTTTCCACGAGCCTCACAAAGGAAAACTCGACTTCCCCTCCACTGATGAGAGTCCCATGTTAGGTGCCATCCCGATGAGCCCAATTTAGGGGTTTCTTTCGTTGTCCAATTTCCTGGTCTGTTGTCTTTTGTTGGAAGTGGGAGGGTCGCACTATCCCCCCCGTTGCATGCCCCCCCCCGTGGGTCCGTGTTCTTATATCCAAGTCTTCCTTCTTGGTTCGCTTTGTAGATAATTTCTTCTAGTGTCTGTGTCACTTGTTCTTCCTCCTGAAGACCTTCTTCTTTGTATCCGTATTCTGTGCCAACTCTTCCTCAATGAACTTTTGTAGCTCTGTCTCCATAGGTGGAACATTGTACTCATCAAATTTCAAGTATGGAATGTAGAAATTATCACGTACCCCTGGCATCTTGGGCCATTCATCTCTTGTGATTTTAGTAATAGAGACACCAAAGTTACCAACCATTCCTGCTTGTAGGTACTCAGCAATCTTCTGCTCGATATTTTTAGGCAAGACACCCAACGAACCATCCCTGTGATCTCGTGAAGAGATGATGGTCCTGAGATTATGCCCATTTGTGTCTCCTCTGGAGAGACCGATTGATGCAGGATCTTTCTCAATTAATGTTGCATGAACCTCTACTGCCTGTGGATAAGAACTATTACGTCCAATTGTTAAATAAATATGCGGAGAGATAAAATTTGGATAATATTCCACGGTGAACGGGTCAATAATCCCTTGTTCTGAGTAGTGATCATGGATGAATTCAAGAATTTCTTGTCTGTTATTAAACGTAGTTCCTGCAAGTTTTACCTTGTGTGTCTCCTTGATATTTTCCTGGTCGTAACATAGGAGATCGTTGATAAACAGATTGATGCCCCATTTGGATTCGCCAAAGATTTCATCTTTCTCTTGGGCAATGGATGTCCCATCTGTTAGAGCCATTTTTACTCCTTTCGCCATTGCCATCTTAATATGGTGATTAAGCCACTGATCGATATCTATCTGTGAATCCTGTAGTATTTCTTTGCTAATCATTCTTTGGTTGGACATTGATCAATACAACTGCGCGAAACTTGTCACCCAAAAGTGGCCGAAAGAAATTGTCTACATTCTCCTGTACCCCATTCATGTACTCATTGAACATCTCATGGGTACAAGGGACCACCCCGACAGAAGGGGAAACTTCTGAGAGATCTTCTGAGTCAGATTCCCCAACATTCTCCTGAACTTTTTCGGATTCCATTTCTGGATTCTTTTCCCCAACAATTTGTCCAACATTTTCCCCAACATTTTCTTCTGTCTCTGCGAACGGATCTTCATCGTCATCAAGGTCAGAGTCAATATCCTTATGAGGGTCATCGCTCTTGCCTGCTGTATCTTCCGTGGGGAAATCCTCAATGTTCTCGGTTTGGGGACAATCGTTCTCAAATTCCACAGGTTCCTCCTCTTCTGCTCCCCAGGGAGAGACGCCACAATAAGGACAAGGGCTGAGGTACTGATCAAGGAGCTTATCCGGTACTTCGTCAGGGTCAGGGTATTTACCTCCACATTGGCCCACAGGACATTCACAGTTCATGGGAAGATCGAGGACACCAACGAGCGTGCCCTCTACTAGTTTACTCAGTTCATCGATTGTGTAATTCGCGGGTGTATATTCCGTATCGTCATTGTGCTTATTTAGCCAGTTAGACATGAGCACAGCATTTTTCTTTGCCATTTTGTTCTCCTTGATTTGTTGTTATGAATTAAGGTACTTAATCAAACTGTTCATATCTGACTGATTCTCTTTTACTGTAGCAATGATGTCTGAGACTTCCTCGGTTGTCCACAGTGCCTTCATATTGCCATCTACCTTATAGAGTGCCCGCATGATGGCGTCACGTTTCTTGGTATGGAGCCTGCCGTGGATAATAGAGTCACCAGGAATCGTATCATTTGACATATGTTGCAACCGATATGCCATCCGGTGTTTGAGTTTGATTGTCACCTGAGATTGCACAAGAATCTCACGCATGAAATTCCTTAGCTGTCTCCTGGTGATATTGTTTCTTTGTGTGATCTGATTTGTCGTGTACCTGCACGCCAGTATATCAGTAAATGTGTTGAGTTTGTTCCAGAAATCCACACTCGCTCCTGTTAGGTTCTTGTATCAAAGTGTGTGATAGTGTGTATCTTAGTCGTCATGAGCAAGGGGGGAGAGTATCACACATCGACTACTCAAGTCAAGTATGTACTTATGTCATATCTGGCATATGGCATATGTGTTATGTTTTATGTGTATGGTTGATCTGCATACTTGTTAGTGTCTGGTGCAAAAGTCCAAAATTTCCCCCGAAAAATGAACTTCGCGTAGTTCGCGAACCCAACCCCCCTGTTATTGCGAGTTCGATAGCTGCAACAATGTTGCTCATATTCTGGTATGGGTGAGAATTATCACCAACTTCATGCTGGAATCGAGAATGGTTTTGATAATCATTATCAATGGGAGATCCAAGAAATGCCCGGAGCATTGTTACATGAACCGGGCAGGGATTTACTTGGTTTTTGCTACGTTGAACTTTGCTTCAATATTGATGCATTTTGCTGCATCGATGGCTTCTTGTTTGCTTGGGTATACTTTGAACGTCATGGGTGTAACCTCAGATGCTTCAACTAAATCCTTTCCTTCTTTCAAGGAACATCCTGTAACACATCTTACGGCCTTGATAATGCTGATTTTATTGTACCGACCAAAGTTCTTTGCTTCCTGGCAATACAGGACCACACTGGTTGCCAGATTGTTTTCTGGCTTATTGTCCATGTCGCCAACAGCAATGCAAACATATGGGTACTTGGCCTGTACATAAGCCAGCATTCTAATCATGGCTTCGGTGTCCTGGCTTTCGTAGAACTCTGCGAAATCACCAAACTTTCGTAAAGCTGTTACCTCGTCTTTGCATGCCATGATCGCTCCTTCTTGTGTGGACTTTGTTAGTCAGAGACTTTCTCTAGATGTACATCGTCAACACAAGCCAACTGGAGATTGCATTCTGTCAACTTCTCGGACAGAAATCCGATAGCCTTCTCTTCTACTTCTGTTTCGGCACACCTTGCAAAAGCCTTGTTTGTTTGAACGATTACCTTGTATGATCCGGTAAAGGTAACTTCTGCTACATACTTCACGACTTACCCCCTTTCCCGCATTACCGGAATGTTGCTGGACCTCATCTCATTGTGCCTGTAGTCTTCGCATAGGTCACACCGACAATTAAAGACAGGATCACTCTTATGGAACGGGCCGCCGTGAATGGGGCTATAGTACCCCTCTCCCTCGTTGTGCTCAATCTGTTCGTAATCCTCCTCCTCATCCTCCTCCCATGCTTCAATGATATTATCCAGTCGTTTGCTGATCTGTGAAATCCGTTCACTAATATCACGATACATTGTTGTCTCCTTTTAAAGTCCCTTATCCCTGAGCCATTCAGCAATCCTGATCCTGTCCCAATCCAGATCATCATTCATGTGAATGATTAAGTCTAAGTTTGTGATTGTATTGTTATCCCTTCTTGCTTGTCTATCAAAGTCCTTCGAGTCTGGGAACGGTCTATTCAGTACGGGGAACATACGCCTCAGTTGTTGTTGAGAATGTAGTGCTTCAATGCCGCTATCGGCTCTCTGGATTCCAACAGCAACACAGGCAGCACCAAGGGCACAGCAAGAGCCATCTCCTCTGAACATAGCTCCAATGGCTTTCTTTGTGTGCAAACTACCTTGTTCAATCGCATCACTCAGATACATGATGTTCCTCCTTGTCTTGTGGTTCCAACAAAGCCTGACGAATTTCTTCCTCTGCTAGCTCCAGCGCCTGTGCTTCTTTTGCTACCCAACGCACCTCCCAGTTCCTTTTATGGGGTTTACATAGAGCACATGATCTGTCTTTGTCTCTGTACTTTTTCCTAGCCAACATTGTCTCCTGACTTAAAGCCCCTGCTCTCTGAGCCAGTTAATGATTCTAGTTCTTGACCATTTATGTTCGTCATTAAGTTGGAGCACAACATGCTTGAGATTAGATCGTTTATTGGTTACAGGATTAGTGATCATTTTCTTGATTGATGGTATGGTATTTACCATGAATGTGTCTATAAATAGAGGGTCATCCCAATGTAAACTTCCTCCTGCCCCAAGAACAGCCGCACCTAATGCACAACATTTGCTGCGGTGATGTCTCTTGTCTGTATTATCACGGAACATTACGCCGAATGCCTGATCTGTGCCAACCATCCCTTTTTTCATTGCATATGATAGCTTCATGATTATCTCCTAAACAAAGATCCCATAACAATCGTACTCTTCATCGTATAGCCAGCCAATAGACTCTAAATATACATGATCCTCTGTGGTTACTCGCTCCTCGCTCCCGCATAAAATTCTGTAGTCGTCTTGACTGGTGTTGACTCCCTTGTATTTCATGAGTACACCCAGTCCAATATAGATTCTGTTTGTTTTTCCCTTTTGATTTGCTTTCATGATTCCTCCTGGTACACCGGGTGGGACTCGAACCCACGACAAACGGATTAAAAGTCCGCTACTCTACCAACTGAGTTACCGGTGTAAAGTGCCAGGCAAGGCTTATACATTCTTTATGTATGAATGCTCAACTCAATTAATGAGCCAGCGTAAGCACACAAAGGTAAGATGCCTCAATACTTACCAGATTGTGTTTCATCCTCCGGGCTTCCCTGTTCCATCAGTTGGCCGTTCAATGGAATCCACACGCCTAGCACAATCTATTTCAGCCCATCTATAGGTAGGCTGTTTTAGACATTAGTATACGTGAGCATGGCCTCTAGTCTGATTACTGGATCTCCGTTCTCAAAGTCATTAATCAGCCAACCACCATCTAACTTTATCGCTACACCACGCTTGAGATTAACTGCATTAAGGGCAACCTTCATATATACGTCAAATTCAAATAGAAATACATCACCATGAATTAGATCACCATAGGTGTCATTATTATTGGTCATCCGATTGTCGAACTTCATGTTGCCCATAACTTTATCCTCGATTCCTTTGCTTAAAGAGTTTGGCCGTGGCCCGAGCAGACTTCTTGTCCTTTGTGATGTATCTTAAATCACCATTCACAAAGATACCGTATCCCCTATCAATGGATTTAATCTTTACCTTCAACTTTACTCCTCTGGCGCAATGAGATCAAGAATTTGCATAACTGTGTTGAAGTCGTTTTCGCTATGATCTTCGCGGAACACGTAAAGCATGAGATCATCAGCAAAATCACTGATATTCTGGCCGGGTATTGTTACCTCCAAATTACCCATACTTGTGGTGTTTTCGGGACAAAGTTTCTCGGTCAATCCCATTAGGTAGTTAACTTGCAAGTCGTATACCAAGTGGGCCGCCACACTTACAGGGAGAATGATACTGAGATTTTCTTGCTGATTAGATATCATTGTTTTCCTCATTCCATTTCTCTGTTTCTTCAAGGAGCTTTTTCATCTCAAGATCCATCTGTTCTTCTTCTTGATCTACATAATCATCAAACTTGTTGATAACTCCCTTCACTTGGTTGCCGCTAACATTCCCCTGTGAATTGATGTCCTCCGAAATTTCCCCACATTTCTCCTTATCGAATACGCTAACCCACTTCCCACTAGAAGAGATCACAACTGAGTCAAGCATACGAAACCCGATACTTTTCCCTAATTCCTTGACCTCCTTGGAACACTTCTTATCTGGACCAGAAGCATTGCACCGTTCAATGTTCGGGTGATTGTGTACCATCACATAAGAGGCAGCACCAGCCAACAGAAGGAACCTAAAGGTAGTCTTGGGATCAAAGAATGTAAGTACCTCATTCCCGATGGATCCACGATGAACTCCAAGAACATTCTTTTCGTGGTCAAGTGCAATGACAAAGGTATTCTCACGATCCAGGCCACGGACTATGGGCCACAAAAGATCGGCAACATCCTGAGTGCTAGATATCTTATGAACTCTGGTCTTCTGCTCGCGTACAACCTCCAACCAATGTACATTTTTTAGTTCGGACAGGGATTCTTCTGAGTTCTCTTCCATTTGTTCCCCCTAACTTTGTTTGTCAAACCAAATGGGCTTTATGAGTGGCTCCGTAGAGCCACCGAAAAACCTCACTTATATTTGTATTCCATTTTTAGGAAAAAGTTGCCAACATTTTCAGAGCTTTCTGAGGTGCTTATTCATTGCCTTCTCTAGATCCTCACACCCGGGCTCGATATAGCACACGTTAGTGGCGATACCAGTAAGCCCCCATTCTCTGGCTGGGTTACCGTTATATAGATTTACATACCTTTCCTCGTCTTGCTGATGTACATGAATTAGTATGAGTTCTGTTACTACATCATTCTTCTTGCTCCACTTTCTGTATTCATCTCCGATCTTTTTATCGAGATAAGTAGACCCATCACTCAGAATGAGAACATCCATTTTCTTGGAGTTCTTGATGCCATGCATAATGTGGCTAACCCAACCATTGAACTCTGTACCAGAGTACATGAACTCCATGCCAAACTTGATGATCTTACGAATTTTGCTGCTTCTCTTCTCCTTCTTCAAAAACTCTTCAACGATGAATTCTGATCCGAATCGAATCAGGACGCAATTCCTACCCTTCTTTGCCGCTTCCGCAAGGACATTCATTGCATAGGCTTTTGCAACCTCGTTGCGCTCACCCTCCATTGACCCGCTTTCGTCAATGACCAGCACGAAGTCACCATTATCGCGAGGATCTTTGGCCCTAATCTTATACTGATCCAGGGCATTATCTGAATATTTCTTCGCGAATAGGGCTTTATTGGTGAACTGGACTGGATCAACTCGCGGGATATCCCTGCCAGTTTCAAAGCCAACGACGGCACCCATATTTGAGCTGATTCCTTTGCTTGTGGATGTCTTTTTGGAAGAGCTACGAAACCTTCCCATATATCCGGTAACTTTTTTCAGGAAGTTATACCTATTTGCAATCGAGAGAATCTCAGATAGTGACAAATGATTCTCGATGTTACCACTACCAAATAGATCACTGAACGCCCGTGAAAGATTTTGCAGATTTTCAATCTGTTCTTTCGTGTCGTCCATTGATTTCATTAAATCACCAATTTCTGATACATCAAAGAAATCATCAAAACCATTGGGATCGTAATCGGTATTTTCTTCACTGATTCTACCAGAATAATCATCACTTGGAATCTCAGAATTCCCCCCAGAATTTGGATCTCCCCCGTTCGTGGGTTCTCCACCCTCGTTTTGGTTTTTGGTGGAATCCTGAGAATCCCCGTCCTGGTCGGAAGTATCGCTTTCTGTCCCGCCACCACCCTCACCGGAATCTGCATCTTCATCTGACGGTTGACTTCCTCCTCCATTGTCTCCAGAATCACCATCATCTGGATCATTACCAAAGTCTTCATCATCTGGCTCGGGGCCGTCATCCCCTGGAGATCCACCATCATTCCCTGGATCTATGGCTCCTTCATCTTCCTCATCATTCCAGGGATCATCATCCTCATCATCATTGTCACTAGAATCCTGGTCCTGCTTGCCTTTGTCCGAATTCCCGGGGTCTTGTTGACCCTGGCGGTTATCGGAATCATCATCATTTGTTCCATCGTCATTGTCTTTGGAATCTTCCTGCTCTTTTTCTCCACGCTCAGGAGCCCTCATAATTGGGGCTCTCCCCTCCTCCTCTCGCTTGTCCTTTATCTCTAGCAATTGCCGTGTGAGAGCACGAGCGGCCAGAACCGAGTTAATCTTGTGGCCGTGGGTATTGTGTATCATTCTATCCCTTACCTCATTCTCGAAGGAACGGAGATAGGGGAAGTTTTCCACAGCAACAGAGCTAGACTCAGAATCAGGCATTCTCGTGCGTCCACTATGCCGAATCAACATAGTGGCAAGATCCTCCATCATGGGCACGCCATCAGGACGCCCCTTAATCTCAAGGGGGATCTCCCTCTCGGATTCTCTGATATAACGACGGTCGATGCTATCGACATTCGTTACGTTATGTTTCTCGTGTTCCATGATGCCTCCTTGAACTGTGTGTTTATGTTGCCAAGGGAAAGGTCGGGCAAACCCGACCCCTCCGGTTGGGAACACAAATACCTAACTTACCTGGTCTTTTTGTTCTGTTGGGAAACCTTCATTACCAGCTCACGATACTGACGCTTCATGGTAGTGACCTTTTCTGTCATGTCACAGCTTCCGCTCTCATTGGAGATGTTTTCCAGATTCTCTAGATCGGCCTTCATTTCCTTGATAATCTCGAAGTTTCCCTTGCCCCCACCACCAATGGCTAGATTCTCCTCTAGTCTACGTCCGGCATCATTCAGGCGTGTTTGCATGTCGTTGATATTCATCTCCAATTCATGAAGATCCGACATGAGATTTTCCATGACAAGTTTCTGGCATTCTTGGAAGCTCTCCAGAACGGGGTCATACTCCTCATCTAGCTCGACGCTTACCATAATGTATGGAAGCATCTTAACGGCGTGACGTGTAGAAATCTGGTCATCTCCCTTGAGCCAGGTGTACGCCTGCAAAAGCGGCAAAGCCTCAGACGGGGCACGAGAGGACATGAAACGGCCATCTTCTCCAGCGAGTCTCTCCTCTAACATCTCGGTGATATTCCTAGCCAAAGAGTCAGAGATGGAAATGTCGGACATCTGATGCCGTGCCGTGGCAATATCATTCACCGACAAACCAATACGGACCTGATCTCGGTTGATTCTCTCACCTTTTCGGGTGCCAATCCTCCCCATAAACAGGGCCAAACGATTGTCACGCTCCTGTAGCCGGAGACATGGGGTTCTTGCAACAAATCGATCTTGCATGGCATGCGAGCCATTTGGGAATGTTTCGTTGCTGGCCGTGACAATCCAGTCAACTGGAGACCTGACCTTATCAGGACCATTGTGCCACAAACCCTCATAGGCCAGGCCCAGCAGGCAATTAGCCATTTCTGAGGAGACCTTGCATGCCTCATCCCAAAACTGATTCTTTGCCTGTACCAAACGTCCCTGGAAATTGTGGCATTCGATATCTTCCTCGGTCAACTTCTTTACCGAGATTTGTCCGAAGATATCGGTCGGCCTTGTTCCGGCATTAAACATCTGGTCGTACCAAGGTATGACATTCTCGGTACTTTCATCCACGTCCAGTCGCTGCATGAATTCACGGATAAACGAGGACTTACCCGTACCTGGCTCAGAAATCCACATTACCATCATGTTTGCCAGCTTGGCAGAAAGCATCAAGTCCGTCTGGTCGTCTCTCTCAGGGTAAATTTCAGCAACTTCCGCTGCAAGCATGCGGAATTTAGTTGCTAGTGAAACCTCCGCACCGTCAACGGTTGGAAATTCTAGGTTAATATTGTCATTCATTTTCTGTCTCTCCTTTTTTGGAAGTTTCCATGAGTTTCCCATCACCACACTTTACCCCAAACATTTTCGGAATAAAGTGTGGCAAAAGTTTACCCAACAAAACGTAAGGTTTTACTTATCCAACATTGTTCCTTAGATTAAACCCCCTGTTCCGACCGAATCATAGCCATCATCTCATTCATCTTGAAAATCTTGTCCTCGATGCGTTGGACAGAACCACTGAAATCACTAAGGATGTCACCCAATCGGATACATTCAACATTTGCAGACTCGGCAACGTCCTCGTAATCCTCGAACTTCTTCTTGGAGTTTCTGATCTTCTCACCTTTCTGCTTCTTCTCCATGATCTCCTTCAACTGCTCAGAAAGGGCCTCAATGGTGAAATCGAGTTCCTCGGAAATATACAGCTCTGCATGCCGCCCGGTCTCCTCACGATTATGCGGTGTTCTCCAGACTTGCTCAAGATTGTAAGCAACACCCGGATTCATCTTCTTGAGTGCTTCAATCAGCTTCTTGCACTTTTCCAGAAGTTCCGGTGCATCCTCCGGTTCACATGGAATATGCCACCCGTAGGTCTCGTAATGAAACCCCCCCAAATGTCGGACATAGGAATTCAGGGTATTTGTGATATCTACCGTGGTGATTCGTTCCATATTATTTCGGAACAAATCTGCAATCTCCTGAACTCTCCAAGAAGTAGAGAAAGTTACCTCTCCCGTGACACCATTCACAGTAATGACGTTTTCCTCCTCAGTCTCCCCGTCGTCCACAGAAGATGAAGAACTCTTGATGGCCTTGTACTTGGACAAATGACGCTGCTTTACCTTCATCCTGCGAATCTCAATAGATTCACCATGAATCACTGTGCCGTCTTCTGTGTGCTCATAACTCACACTACTCTCATGGAACTGCTTGAAAGTTTTATTGGCAACTTTCGTCAGACTAAGTTGACCAGGAAGCATATGCTCTGGAACACCGGCATCAGAAAGCCAGATCTTTGAATCAGAAAGCAACGGCATCGTGTTTTTGTTGGGTCCTTGCGGGAATCTTCTCCCGAAATTAATACCACCAATTCCATTATCTCGCGACATTATCCTACCTTCCTTCCGTGGGAGAAACATGAATGATTTCCATAATTTCCCCCGAATTTTAAGTTTCCGCTGTTCGCAAGCTGCCACCATGGCTCTTGAAAACAGGCGGTTCCGTGGTCAGACCAATTTCTCTGGAAACATGGTGCTTTGTGAGCAACAAAGATTCCAACGGAATCCGAAATGCCAGAAACTCCAGTGTTTACAGGCACTTCGGATCCCGATCCAATCTTCGTGAGACAGGTAGAAATCACTTACAAATGACCTTTTCGCCGGTATCTGACCATTCGCACGACTCAGGGGCCACGGAGCAAACTGCTAGATTCTGGTTTAGTGTGTCATTGGCTGATTCCAGGCACTTTATGTCCCATGCCCCGTACCACTGACAATTCTCACTTTCTACTGCAAACCCCTCCGTGACCTTATCCGCGCAAAAGGTGCGAGTCTCCTCAGAAACATACTCTCCCTGAATCGACCCGCACCCGGTGGTTGCCATGGAAATGGCAAGTATTGTGGATCTGATTGGTTTCTTCATGATTCTTCCCTTTCTGTGAGATTCAGCAGCACCCACAATTGGGCTTGTAATTCCTGTCTTCGTACTCCCTGTCACTTCTGGCCTTTTCCTTCTCAAGAAGATTCGAGAGGAAATCTAGTGCTTCTTCTTCCTCGTCGTTTGACATAAGACCAGCGTGTTTCGTGATAAACACGCACGCCTGTAGATTGTGCAGTGTTCTTTCCTCATCAGAAAGAGGCCGTTCTTCTTCCGAATCATTGTTGCTCATCTTTTCTCCTGCTACTGGTTGATCCCGGTAACCATACGAAACATTGCATCGGAGGCCAGCTCCAATACCTCGAAAAACCTTGAAGACCCCTTCTCCTCGATTCTCCTCATTTTCAACTTCATTTCGGCATTCATCCAACTTGCCATATACCAATGAATCCGAACATTGTGACAAGAATTATCCATTTCGTTCTCCCCAGCATTGTGTAAAGGATTTCATGAAATAAATCCCCAAACAAATTCCCAAACTTTTTCTCAACATTTCATGAAACCCTATGGTTCGGTGAATCTGTGGTTTCCTTCATCAGCGCAGGAGTAACCAATTCCTACGTATATCCCACCAATGGGATATTTCAGGATAAAATGCCTTTTCTGTATCCACGACAAACCCACAATTGATGGATTCATCATGGACACGGAAAAGGCCAGGTTCTCCCGTACCTCCCCTTATAGGGGAATTCGGGGAGAACCTGGATGGCGCAGAAACATGCATCAATGGTCCTTAGTGCCCCTGAAAAAAGGATCGGACCATTTCCTGCCGGATCCTGCGCTCCTCCATCTTTTTGTCCATTCCTCCTGCCGTGAGAGGCTCGGTCATAGAACACACCGTATCGTACGTATACCCCGTATACTCACGTTCCATGGTCAATCGGCATGGATGGTTGTGTGCCCACGGTTCTCCGCACTTTCCGCAAACGGAACGAAGGTTATTGTTCTGGCGGAAATGCTTCATCTGTAGATCGGTACCATTAAAGATATGTTCCCTGGTAATCATGATTCTTCCCTTTCTGTGGGGTTTTGGGTTACCGGTAGAATACCGTATTGTCCTGAAAAAACACCTTCTTCTCCATCGCCCGGCATTCCGTGACATTGACCGAGAATCCGCACATTACCTCGAAAGCCGCGAAAGCTTCATAGGCCACCTTGTCACAGAAAATCTTACGAATGGCTCCCGGTCGTGTGGACTCGACAAAAGCCTTGAATCCTGCTGCTCGTGCCGTCTCGGTGGTTCCCTTGTGAACTACTTCATTATACATTGTTCTGTCCTTTCTGGTGTTTCTGGTTAGATGCTCTCCGAGCATAAAATGCCCGTATTGGATCCATGCTCCCCTCTCACGATTCGCACCATAATGTCATTCGGTCCGAACAGGGTATAATACCACCTAACATGGTGGATCGCGTCGTAATCAAAAATTTCCGCTTTAATTGATCCGTAACCATGACGGTTCCAATTGTTCGGATTCAGTCTACTATAGTAGGGCATTTCCATACTCCCTTATGCATGGAGGAAAAGTCCAAATTCCCCCGGAAAAAGAGTTTTTGCGATAGTTGGCATTCCGTACATGAGAGATTTTAATGTTACCTGCCGGTAGCGTAGGGACATCACCGTATGGTAACATTTCCAGGGCATCGCCCAGGGCGGCGTGAGACGCCCCACAATGGACGGAGCCGAAAAGGTAGGGCACCCTACCGGGAATCTCGCGGGGTCCATTACAGGGCAAATCAGCCCCCTTCGCGGGCATCCTGGGGGCTGCCCCTGGAAACACTATGAATCCCGCAGCATGCCCCACAACGGCGCGAGACGCCCCACAATGCCCTGCGTGCCCATGGGGCACCCTACCCCTACCCATGCCGCCAGGATCGCTCTCGTGCCGCCTGGCGGCGTGTAGCGGGGGCACGGCTCGGACTCCCTGGAAACACTGGGGAATCGGGCCCGCACGGGCCCCGGAAAAAGTAGGCTTTTCCGCTGCCGCCGTGGCGTCGCCCGGAATGGGCACTTTAATAATGATATTCATTATCAATTGGGATCCAACTAGGTCGGTTCCATAAGAAAACCCCCGCGCCATGGGGCGCGGGGGTTTGACCAGGAACCGGGCTGGACTATGCCGCGTCAGTCATACGGGCGGTCTCCAGGTCACGCTCCGCCGTGGCGGAGAACTCCACGAAAAAGTCGCGGGCCGCCTGCAGACGGGAAATGGCATTATTTAGGTGCGGCAGCAGTTCCCTGCTTCCGAGAAGCATATCCGTGAAGTCGTTTAGACCGGAAATGCATTTCCATGCTGCGTGCAGCGAACCGCCCTTACCCGTGTTCGCCATGGTGCTGAGAGTCTTGCGAGCCGCCGAAAAGTCCTTGGAAAAGCGCCTGAGCGCCTCGGTCTGTGCTTTCGACTCCTCCCGAATTTCAGCCTTGGCCTCCGCGAAAAGGAGGCCTTCGAGACGGTCAATCTGCTTGCCCAGACGGAGAGCCTCCTTCATATCGCCAGCGTCGCGGGCGGTTTTCTTGAGAATCGTAAGGTCATCGATCTGCTCGGAAAGCTCTACTTTTTCGATGGTTTCCATGGTGTTCCCTTTTCTTACCCCTTCCGGGGCGGATTTGGTTTCTAGCGTTTCAGGACAGAACATTGGACTCTCCAGCTATGCATACCGGACTCCAAAACATACCTTTTATAAAATAATCTTCTAACCCGTTGATATCATTGAACATTATTTTATCTTTACACTTAACACTGTC
>Ga0307377_10001025_pt1 | contig 36854 bp, 35 predicted proteins | sample TR3MG_FD_202535 | JGI IMG/M metagenome (GOLD analysis project Ga0307377, IMG submission 202535) | Soil microbial communities from Risofladan, Vaasa, Finland - TR-3 | ecosystem: Environmental > Terrestrial > Soil > Coastal area > Acid sulfate soil | place: Finland: Risofladan, Vaasa | collected... | reverse complement strand
TTTGGCACATCTGATGCCGCAGGTGCGGGGGTCCTCCCCTTTCCTGCCGAGCATTCGAATGCCAAACACCTCGCAGGCGCCAGTCACCGCGACGGTGAAAGGGGAACGTCCATACCATCTCCCACAATGGAATGTGGGAGCGGCGCCCTCGCCGCGATAGGTGGTCTCATTCTGGCCCGTTTCGGCGGGAAGGTCTAACATAGCGCCGGCGCGCCGAAATTGCATTTGCATCCGCGCACAGCGAAACAGGACCCTAACCCATGCGCTACAAGGATCTGCGCGACTTCATCGCGCAACTCGAACAACAGGGCGAATTGAAGCGCGTCGCAGCCGAAGTCGATCCGCGCCTGGAGATGACCGAGATCTGCGACCGCGTGCTCAAGGCCGGCGGACCGGCGATTCTGTTCGAACACCCCAAGGGCTACGACGGCGCGAACGGCCGGCCGCGCATGCCGGTGCTGGCGAATCTGTTCGGCACGCCACAGCGCGTAGCGCTCGGCATGGGCGAGGAATCGGTGGCGGCGCTGCGCGAAGTCGGCAAGCTGCTCGCCTACTTGAAGGAGCCGGACCCGCCCAAGGGACTGAAAGACGCCTGGGACAAGCTGCCGGTGCTGAAGCAGGTGCTCAATATGGCGCCGAAGGTGCAGGACAGCGCGCCCTGCCAGGAGATCGTGTGGGAAGGCAAGGACGTGGACCTGTCGCGCTTGCCGATCCAGACCTGCTGGCCGGGCGACATCGGGCCGCTGATCACCTGGGGGCTCACGGTCACGCGCGGGCCGCAGAAGTCGCGGCAGAACCTGGGCATCTACCGCCAGCAGGTGATTGCGCCGAACAAGGTCATCATGCGCTGGCTGGCGCAGCGCGGCGGCGCGCTCGATTTCCGCGATCACTGTTTGCAGCATCCGGGCGAGCCGTTCCCGGTCGCCGTGGCGCTAGGCGCGGACCCGGCCACCATGCTCGCCGCGGTGACGCCGGTGCCCGATGCGATCTCCGAGTACCAGTTCGCGGGTTTGTTGCGCGGCGCGAAGACGGAGCTGGTGAAATGCCTGGGCAGCGAGCTGCAGGTGCCGGCGAGCGCGGAGATCGTGCTGGAGGGGTCGATTCAGGTGGAGGAAACTGCACTTGAAGGTCCTGCCGCCGCAGGCGGGTCAACAACCTACCAATCGGCCCTGGAAGGGCCGTTTGGCGATCACACCGGCTACTACAACGAGCAGGAGCGCTTTCCGGTGTTCACCATCGAGCGCATCAGCATGCGGCGCGATCCGATCTACCACAGCACCTTCACCGGCAAGCCGCCGGATGAGCCGGCGATACTGGCCGTGGCGCTGAACGAGGTGTTTGTGCCGCTGCTGCAAAAGCAGTACCCGGAAATCACCGACTTCTACCTGCCGCCAGAGGGCTGTTCCTACCGGCTCGCCGTGGTGAGCATGCGCAAGCAGTACCCCGGCCACGCCAAGCGCGTGATGTTCGGCATCTGGAGTTTCCTGCGCCAGTTCATGTACACCAAATTCATCATCGTGACCGACGACGATGTGAATATCCGCGAGTGGAAGGAAGTGGTGTGGGCGCTGGTTACGCGCGTCGATCCCGCGCGCGACACGCTGCTGGCGGAGAACACCCCCATCGACTATCTCGACTTCGCCAGCCCGGTGTCGGGCCTGGGCTCGAAAATGGGCATAGACGCGACCAACAAATGGCCGGGTGAGACCAGCCGCGGCTGGGGCACGCCGATTTCGATGGATGCGGCAGTGAAGCGGCGCGTGGACGAACTCTGGAGCGGCTTGGGACTGTAAGAACAGCCGCACAGCGCTTGAGTCAGCGCGCCGGCATTTCGAAGCCCTCCGAATAATATGTCATTCCGAGGGCCCCTCGACTGCGCTCGGGGCAGGCTCCGCCTGAGGAATCTGCTTCCTGCGCTCTAAGCAAAGCAGGTTCCCCGCGCCGCTCGGAATAACGACTTTCCAGACGGGCGGGCAGGCCTGTGGCGGCTAGCGCCGGCCGATGAGCAAGCCGAGGGCGACGCCGACCAGGGCGCTGGTGCCGGCGATTCTCCAGGGATGCTCGTGGGCGTAGTCGTCGGTCAATTTCACCGTGGCAGTCGCGCGCTCGCGCGCGCTCTGCTCGAATTCGGCCAGCTGCGCTTTGGCCTTGCGCACGTTTTCTTCGATTCGCGGTTGCAGCGCGGCCAGCTTTTCGCCGGACTGGCCGATGACGGCCTTGAGCAATTGCTCGGTGTCGGCGAGCACGGCGCGCATGTCTGCGGCCAGTTTTTCGCGCGTGACGGCTTGATATTCAGTGTCCATGTTTGCTCCGCAGTAGTGGGTTGGGGACAGTTCCATCGTAGTCTCTGGGATCGCTCCCAGTTTGACATTGGTCAAGCCGGTTCCAATAACGTTCTCAGCTTCCCGGCCGCTCGCCGTCCTGGTACACCCAATCGAGCAGTGCATCCTGCGCCGGCTGGCTGGCCGCGGCATTGGGGTGATTGATGAACAACACGACCACGCGGCGCCGCCCGCGGTCGTCGAGCACATAGCCTGCCAGGGCGCGCACATCGTCGAGCGAGCCGGTCTTGATGTGCGCGTGCCCGGAAATGGGCTCGAATCGCAGACGGTGGCGCATGGTGCCGTCGTCGGCGACCAGCGGCAGCGAGGACATCAGTTCCGGCATCACCGGGCTGCGCCAGGCCGCGAGCAGCAGTTGCGCCATGTGCTTCGCGCTGATGCGCGCCTCGCGCGACAGGCCCGCGCCGTTGACCAGGACCAGTTCCGGGAAATCCAGCTTCTTCTGCGCGAGCCACGCGTGCACGGCTTCGATCGAGCGCTCCGTGTTTCCGGGCTGCCCCGACATCTCGGCGCCCAGCGTGAGGAACAACTGGCGCGCCATCACGTTGTTGCTGAACTTGTTGGTGTCGCGCACCAGTTCGGCGGCCTCCGGCGATTCGCTCGTCGAAAGCAATCTGGCGCCGGCGGGCACCGCCCCGTTGCGCCAGCCGCCCGTGATCGTGCCGCCCAGTTCCTGCCACAGCTCCTTGAACACGCCGTAGACATAGTCCGGCTGCGCCAGCAGGCTCGTGTTCCAGTAGTGCTCGCCGCAACTCGCAGGCATGCTGCCGCCGAAGTCCGCCTTGGCCGATGCGCCCTTGCTTGCGAAGTCCGCCGTGATGTTCGCGCGCCAGTCGCCGCAGGCGCCGCCGGTGGCGCGCACCGCGGCGCCGAACTCGAGTCCCGCCGGCCTGGGTTCGGCGGTGACCGTCACCATCCCCGTATCCGCATTCGGCACGAACAGAAAGCGCACCGCCTTGAAATTCAGCAGCAGGGCGTCCGGCCCGACGTTATAGGCCCGCAGAGGTTCCCCGTCGAATTGCGCAGGGTCATATGGCGCCGGCTCGAAATAGCTGCGATCCTCGACCAGGTCGCCCTGGATCCGGCGCAGGCCGAGCGCGCGCAGCCTGCTCAGCAGCAGCCAGAAATTCTCCAGTGTCAGCTTCGGATCGCCGTAGCCTTTGAGAATCAGATCGCCCTGGAGTGTGTCGCTCTGCAGCTTGCCGGCGGCGTAGGCTTCGGTTTTCCAGGTGTAGGCCGGGCCGAGCAGTTCCAGTGCGGCATAGGTGGTGAGCAGCTTCATCGTCGAAGCCGGATTCATCCCCTGCGCGGCGTTGTGGGAGAGCAGAGGCTGCGCGCGATCGACGTCCTGCACGTAGACGGCGACGGCGGAGAGCGGAATATGCGCCCGCTTCAGTGTCTTCTCGACCGCCGGCGGCAGGGGCTGCGCACAGGCGCGCTTCGCCGCGAGGGAGAACGCGAGCGCAAATGCGAGCACAGCGGCGAGCGCGGCGCGCGGCACGAGCGTGGCCGGCGGCCGTATCGGGATTGCCGCAGCAGGGGGGCTTGCGGGGAGATACCCCCTTATCTTGGATTGGAGTGACATGGCAGAGAGTGCTTTGGGCTGCCATGATACTTGAAGCGGATCGCGTTCGAGGCGCGTCGTCTGCCGCTGCGCGCGGTCATCGCGCGCGCAAATCGCGCAAACCGGGGGCCGGCGCGATATTGCGGAGCGACAAATAGGACTGTCCTGGTTGGGGTGCATAACTAGCTGCTAACCCAGTGTTTAAATCGTCATGGTGACAATTAGGTTGTCCATCGGCGTGAAGTCGAGCTCAGCCGCCCCAAATGAGTTGGTCCTGCCGCGCAATAAAGACAACAAAGATAGTCCAGAGCGAGCGCCCTGGGGCAATGCCGCCGGATTTCAGAGCATATCCTTCCGAACCTTAGCCACCTCTTTGGACAGGGCGGCCTGCTTGGTCGCCTGTCGTCGGATGACCTCGTAGGCGGCGTGCACCGGTGCGGCGAGCGCCCCGGCGGCCAGCGTCTCGTCCTTGACTTTCGGAAGCACCTTTAGCGTCTTTTCGGCGAGGCGGGAAAGCTCATTAGAGACTAGCCGCTGCGTGAGTTTGCACCTCTTCGCGAAATTCGCCCACTCGAACGCAGAGAGCTCCTCATCCGAGAATGCGTCGCCCACAGCCATCGCATACCTTGCCTCGAGAGGGGCTGCCTCTAGCGCAAGTACGCTCACGAGGTCGTAGGCGGGCGCGATGCTTAGCCCCTCCAGGCCGGCGAAGAATGTGAGGTTCTTCGCATGTGCGTCGGTGTTGCCAATTAGCACTTGGAATATAAGCCAGCGAAGCAGTCGCAACCGTTGTGCCGCCGGGTTCGGACTCATCGAAAGCAGCTCGAAGATGCGAGGCATGGATGCCCCGTCTCGAATGTGCCGCACGTCGCGACTGTCCCCGTAGGGGCGCTCGTACTTGAAGGCGGAGGCAAGGCCGAGCGCCTGGCAGGCGTCGATGACGTGGAGCCGGCGTACGACGTTGTCTTCCACTCGACGGTCAAATCGGGTTACGACGAGCACCGGTTCGGGCACCTGCACGAGTTCCACCTCGGCGACTGACAAGCCGATTCGGCGCGCAAGCCGCATGCACAGAAATTCGTTGGAGGTAAGCCCGGCGAGACGGTCGGACACGGGCTCGGGCTTGATTATATGGGTGGACGCGAGACTTGTGCCTTCAACGAGAAACCACTGCTCTTGTTCGGTGTAGACCGCAATCTTGTCCTGGTAGCCGGCAATTGACAGTCGGACTTTGCCATCCCACACGACAAACGGCATATGGGGCCGCTCGCGAATCCGCTGGGAGAGCTCTTCTTTGGTGAGCATGCGCCGCACAGGGCGCGCGTCAGCCTCCGGCATATCCCGGCCCGCGGCATCAGTCACATCCGCCGGATGTATCCGGAGTGCCCCTGCGGTTTCCCGGCCGAGTGCCACAAGCAAGCCGACGAGGTTGGCCTTTGAGACCTTGTTGGCCGCGGCCACATCGTCGAGGGCATGACCCTCGGGTAAGAGGTTTTCAAAGAAACGTCGCACCGCAACGCTGTGCGAATCCGGTGTTTCGCCCTCCGGACGAAGAAGCGGAAGCGCCGGACACAGGGCAAATCGGTCCGGTGAGTTGAGCCACGACGGCGCGTATTTGAAGGCAAAGCGGTTCGTCTGCGGCTCGTCCTCGAGCACGCCAACCAGGGTTTGCTCGATGAACACGTTGAGACGCATCAGCCCTATCAGTCTTTCTTAATTGGTCGAGACAAACACCCGGCGAAAGCGCTCACGCTGCTCAGCCGGTGCCACGAACAGGGCGACGCCGAGCTCGCGCGTGATACGAAGCATGAGCCCCAAGCTTACCGTGTCCTTGCCGGCCTCCAGGTCGGACAGAGTTTGCTTTGCGACTCCGATGATGAGCGCAGCGTTTTCTACCGTCAGCCCCGCCGCAGTACGCGCCGCGCGAACGGCCGCGCCCAGGACACGGGCATCCGATACAAAAGGGTCCGAAGGAATAGAGGTAGCAACCACGCGCTTCATACTTAATCTCCTACCGTAGTAGGATTATAATCACTTCTGTAGCGTATGCCAACTAATATCCTGCTATAGCAGGATTAAACGTGTTTTAATAGGATTTATACGTAAACATCCTACTATAGTAGCCATATATGGACCACCGGTGTAAGCGCTTACGACAGAGCGAGTCGGAAAGATCTAACGCGAGCATCAGGCAGACAAGACCAACGCTTTAGGCGCGTGCCCGAATGTTCGCATGGATACCTTCGGCCACAGGGACATTCCTTTTTGTCGAGGCCAATGTCTAATAGACGCCCAATAAGGACGAACTCTGTTGTGAGGGACCCTCTTCTTTGTATCGGGTCCAACTCTTTTGTACTCGCGCAGATATCCCACTTGAATTTACTGTAGCCAGGCCCCATAATTAGCACTCGCTGGCATTGAGTGCTAACAGCCAGCGTCCGATTTTTTTGGTCGCCAACACTATGCTGGTGACCGCTAACTAACCATTTGTCCGGAGGAAATATACATGAAAATCCGTCCCTTACACGACCGCGTCATTGTCAAACGCATTGAAGAAGAACGCAAGACCCCCGGTGGCATCGTCATTCCAGACAACGCCGCGGAGAAACCGGATCAGGGCGAAGTGCTCGCTATCGGTACCGGCAAAGTGATGGATGACGGCAAAGTGCGCGCGCTCGAAGTCAAAGTCGGCGACCGCGTGCTGTTCGGAAAGTATTCGGGCTCCAGCGTGAAGCTCGACGGCGACGAACTGCTGGTCATGCGCGAAGAAGACATCATGGGCGTGATCACCAAGAAGTAAGCGCGATACCGATCAAGGACAATTTCGGGGGCTGCAAGGACAAGGGGTGCGCCTCTTCCGATTCCCCCGGTCTCGTTAAAAAATTCTTAGGAGAAATTCGATATGGCTTCAAAAGACGTACGCTTTCATGATTCGGCCCGTGCCAGGATGGTCGTCGGTGTGAACATCCTCGCCGACGCGGTCAAAGTAACTCTCGGCCCGAAAGGCCGCAACGTCGTGCTGGAGCGCTCCTTCGGCTCCCCCACCGTGACCAAGGACGGCGTGTCCGTGGCCAAGGAAATCGAACTGAAAGACAAGTTCGAGAACATGGGCGCGCAGATGGTCAAGGAAGTCGCTTCCAAGACTTCCGATGTCGCCGGCGACGGCACCACCACCGCCACCGTGCTGGCCCAGTCGATCGTCAAGGAAGGCATGAAATTCGTCGCCGCCGGGATGAACCCGATGGACCTGAAGCGCGGCATCGACAAAGCTGTGGTCGCGATCACCGACGAGCTGAAGAAGATTTCCAAGCCCTGCACCACGAGCAAGGAAATCGCCCAGGTCGGCTCCATTTCCGCCAACGCTGATGCATCGATCGGCGAGCGCATCGCCGAAGCCATGGACAAAGTCGGCAAGGAAGGCGTCATCACCGTCGAAGACGGCAAGAGCCTGGCAGACGAGCTCGAAGTCGTCGAAGGCATGCAGTTCGACCGCGGCTACCTCTCGCCCTATTTCATCAACAACCCGGATAAACAGATCAGCCTGCTGGAGAACCCCTACGTGCTGCTGCACGACAAGAAGATCTCCAACATCCGCGACCTGCTGCCGGTACTCGAAGGCGTGGCCAAGGCCGGCCGTCCGCTGCTGATCATCGCCGAGGAAGTCGAGGGCGAGGCGCTTGCCACCCTGGTGGTGAACAACCTGCGCGGCATCCTCAAGACCTGCGCCGTGAAAGCGCCGGGCTTCGGCGACCGCCGCAAGGCCATGCTCGAAGACATCGCCGTCCTCACCGGCGGCACCGTGATCGCCGAGGAACTGGGCATGACGCTGGAGAAAACCACGCTGAAGGACCTGGGCCAGGCGAAGCGCATCGAGATCCAGAAAGAAAACACCATCATCATCGATGGCGGCGGCGACACCAAGTCGATCGAAGCGCGGGTCAAGAACATCCGCACCCAGATCGACGAGGCGACCAGCGACTACGACAAAGAAAAACTGCAGGAGCGCGTAGCCAAGCTCGCCGGCGGCGTGGCGCTGATCAAGGTCGGTGCCGCAACCGAAGTCGAGATGAAAGAGAAGAAGGCGCGCGTCGAGGACGCACTGCATGCGACCCGCGCTGCGGTCGAGGAAGGCATCGTCGCCGGCGGCGGCGTGGCCCTGATCCGCGCCCGCTCGGCGCTGAAAAATCTGAAAGGCGACAACCACGACCAGGATGCAGGCATCAAGATCGTGATCCGCGCCGTCGAAGAGCCGCTGCGCCAGATCGTGTCCAATGCCGGTGACGAGCCGTCGGTGGTGCTGAACAAGATCATGGAAGGCAAAGGCAACTTCGGCTACAACGCACAGACCGGCGAGTACGGCGATCTGGTGCAGATGGGCGTGGTCGATCCGACCAAGGTCGCGCGCACCGCGTTGCAGAACGCGGCCTCGATCGCCGGCCTGATGCTCACCACCGATTGCATGGTGGCCGAGCTGGTCGAAGACAAGCCGGCCGGCGGTGGCGGCATGCCCGGCGGCATGGGCGGCATGGGCGGCATGGGCGGCATGGGCGGCATGGACATGTAAAGCAAACGTCCGGGTGCGGGGCGAAAGTCCCGCGTCCGGAAACGTCTGCGCCGTTTTCCGGGTGCCATGCCCGGACCGTTGTCGATACACGAAAAGCCCCGCTTCGGCGGGGCTTTTTTTGCACCCCAAATGGCACGCTCGCTTGAAGGCGCTACCGGCCGGCGGGAATACGATTCCTTGGCTAAAGCCCCCGTTTGCCCTTATAATTCGCCCTCTTTTCGGTCGCCGGAGTTTCACAGGCTTTGCGGCGGCCGACGCTCCAAAAATGGCCAAGTAGCTCAGTTGGTAGAGCAGCGGACTGAAAATCCGTGTGTCGGTGGTTCAATTCCGCCCTTGGCCACCACTATCTACGCGGGTCTCCAAGGGATATCGCGATCTTCACTCAGGCCCAACTGTAGCCAGAGTGTAGCCCGACAACAACGGATCGATCCGCGAAGCAGCCAGCGCCAGGTGTTCGGGCGCAAGATGGGCGTAACGCTCCACCATCGCACCAGTGCGCCATCCCCCAAGTTTCTGTAGCTCGTGGGTAGGCGTACCCGCCTGTCGCTGCCACGTGGCCCAGGTGTGCCTCAGATCGTGCCAACGGAAGTCCTCGATGCCTGCCCGTTTCAGGGCGTGCTGCCAGGACATGGTGTTGGCCGCTTTCAAAGGATTTCCCCGGTAGGTGAAAACCCGCTCCGGGTGCTTTCCCACTTGCCGGTGCAACACGCTGAGCGCTGCATCGTTAAGCGGTACGGCAATCGGGTGCCGGTTCTTGGACTGCGACCCGCGTATCCATGCGTGACGCTGTTCAAGATTCACCTGTGACCATTCGAGCTTGAGCACATTGCCCTGGCGCAGACCGGTGGCCAGTGCGAAGAGAACGATTTCGCGCTGGTGTTGCGGCAGCTCCGCCAGGAGCGTCTTTGCCTGCTCGGCGGTCAATGACCGTTCGCGGCTGTTTGTTTCTTTAAAGAGCCGAATCTTCGGCGCCTTTTCGGTCCATTCCCATTCGTCTCGTGCCCGAATAAGAATGGCCCGCACTAGCGCCAAATAGCGATTGGTCGTCGCCTTGGTCCCTTCCTTGAGCCTGGCCGCGCGCACCTGGTCGATTACATCCAGAGTGATCTCGTCCAGCATCCGGTCCCCCAGGTGGACGTGAAGCCAAGCGAGCTTCTTCACATCCTCCCGATGGGTGACTTTCTCGGAAGTTTCTTCCAGCCACCGCACCACCGCCTCACGCCAGGAGCGTTGAGGTTTCATCCCCAGCCGTTCCTGATCCCACAAGGACGCTTTCAGCTTATCGTGCAGTTCCTGGGCTTTGACTTTGTCGTCAGTCCCAGTGCTTTGCTGTATGCGTCGTCCATTGCGGGCAGTGAGTTTGATCCACCACCTAGTAGTACCTTTGCGTTTGAAGAGTGACATGTGATATTCCTTTCATGTTCACCCTGCAACGCCCGCCGCGGGTATTGTGAGCGGATATAGTCGAGGAGGTCAACCTCCACGAATACCCAACACTTCCCGATCTTCGCCCCTGGTATCACGCCAGCACGCGCCTTGCCCAGGAGCGTAACCGGATGAATCTTGAGGAGCGCAGCGGCCTGCTGCAGGGTGAGCGTGTTCATTTCATTAGCTCCAGGAGCAGGCCCAGCCCATTAGTCCGCTGTCGTCCTTCCAGACAAAGCCCAACGATCCAGCACGCGCTTGAAGAACGTCCTGAGCGAACTGAGGGACATCGTCGGCAAACTCAGGCAGCAGCTCGATGGACTTGCAGGGAATCTGGATGCCAAGGGATGCGCGGTACCGATGCCCGTTCAGCACCCGGTTTCCGTCCTCGAATCCCTTAGCCAGGTACTTGCCCAGGTATTTGACGAGAGCAAGGCGCTGGTTTGCTATGCGGCTTTTCGGCTTCTGAACGTCGATGTTCCCCTCGCCGACGACATGCCGCCAGGAGGCCCGTAGAAGCTCCACATCCTGCCGACCGATGACGGCCAGGTGCCAGTGCCACGCGCCGCGCTGTTGGCGCTCAGGGACCGCGATATAGACCCAGTCGGGCAGCTCTTGCTTGACTCGCCGAATGAAGCGCGCCAGGTCCGCGCTGGCTTGGTCAAAGTCGGTGACGTTGTCCCGGTAGGTCAGCGTCAGCAGATGATCGGCATTGGCCGACAGCACCAAGCGCCGAAGGTGCGAGCGTGCGCGACGGATGGCCCGCATTTCATGAACATCCCGCTTGTCTGATTGTCCCCGTTCCGCTTTGCTGCCTCCCACTGGCCGGACATAGGACCATCCAATCTCGCAAAGCCCGCCCCCGTAGTCATATCCCTTGATACTCCATCGTCTGTGTATTCGGTCGAGATATGTCCTCTTGTCAAGTCTAGGGTCGGCTGCGCCGTCCCGTCCGTCCCCGCGCTGCGCGCGGGGGGCGGGCGGGGCGTCTTGCCCGACCTCGCCCTGTGCCAACGATTGCATTTCGGTACCCATTTCTGTGACTCCTGGTAGTTGAAGGAGTCAATAGAATGATCACCGGAACGCGCTATAAAAATAGCTCGCCGGCCACAACAATTAGGGTTCGACCGAAACCCGAATTTCGGTCTATTCGAATCAGCGCCTTAGCTGTTACTGCGGATCGTCGGGAGGCGAATTGTTCTTGCGCTTGCGCCCTCTTTTCTTGGAGGGATCGCGGGTATCTACCGCGCTAATCCACTGGTGCAGGGTCTCGGGTTCGTAGTCCGAACCGCCGCCCAGCTCCTGCACCTCTTTGCGGTATGCAACCTCTTTGATGGTCAGCTTGGGTTCCTTCGCCCAGATGGCCAAGGCGATTTGCTGGCAGGCCATCTTAGCGCGGTGATGCTTGTCGGTCCGTTGCTTCCGTTCCTCGGTGGATTCGTCGCCGGCGGGACCGCCCGCGTTCGAGGGCGCTTCTTCGGCCGGGCCGTCGTCCGGCCATTCATATTCGAGCTTCCAGCCATGCGGAAACCAGAACTCAGGAAGCGGAACGCCCCGACGCTCGCACCATTGCTGCATGGCCCACCGCTCGATCCGTGCCCATTTGAGCAGCTTCCGGTCATATCCATGCCCCCGGATGCAATCCTCGACCGCGTCCAGGTGAGTACGAATAAAGAATGGTTTCGTGAATTCCTCATCTACGCCCCGTCTCCATTTCGTCAGAGAAAGAGTGTCGCAGTCAAGTTGGCCGTTAAGGATCGCGTCCATCAGCATGCGGAAATTATCTCGAACCGGCAGCGGGAAGCGAAGCCAAATGCAGTCCGGGTCATGTCCGGCCCAGCGAAAGCTGATTTCCCAAACTGATAATTCGTCGGTTAGAACTGGCATCACTGTCTCCGCCGCAGAACCCCACAGGCCCCTCCCGCTGCCTTGGCTATAGAAGGCCGTCAGCGGGAGGGGCCTGTGGATTTCTGCTCGACCTCGGTTTATCGAATTGATTATCTTACGGCATTGTAATAGGCTTCTCGTTAACTCCATGTATCCGTGAGCCCTCGTGCTACTGCAACGGGGCGCTGAGCACTAATCCTGATAAAAGGCCGATTATGTCACTCCCTAGACAGGTCAGTTATCCAAGGACTTGCAATGGCAAAGAGCAGAAAATCTGAGTTTTTATGTTCGGCCAAGGGCAAGACACCCGACGGCAAAGGCAAGAGCTTTGATGTATTTCTAGAGGGTGGCTTAATCAAAATCCTCGGCCCTGTACGCGCTGGAGGCATGAAAACGCATATTCATAATTGCCCCGCATCAATAAGAGCAACCGAAGAAGAAATCAAACGCGAAATTCAGATCGTCTGGATGGATGTTACTGAGGTCAAAGTCTCGTACCCTCAAATCAGGGGGCGCCGCGACCATTGAGTGAGGGATGCCATGCCGCTTTCGTTGGGGATTGGGATTTTGGACTTCGCAGCACTCATGCTTCTAGGCTACGCCGCGAAGCGGGACAGCAACATTGGAGCAAGCGCAATTTGCGGCCTCGCCGCATGGGGTTGCTTAGTATGGGGGGTTGTTGGGTGGGTATGGCCCTACGTTTTCGGATCGCGGTGATCCCTGGGAAGTAGCGGCACCCACCGCATTCGCTAGGCCGGGCATGAGCTGTCGTCCTCACGCACGTTCAGAGGGGGCCCTATAGTAGATGGACGCACTCGTAAAGGCGTTTCAAAAGTTCCTCATGCGGGACTTGTCTTATATCATCGGCGGCAGCGCCATCATTCTGAGCTTCTTTTATGCTTTCGACCGATTCCCGGGGGAATCAACGTCCACTTTCTGGTATGTCCTTGGCGTGGCTTTTGCATATGTGATTGGCTATGCGATCCAGGATGCACTGGGCCTGTGTCGCGTAATACGCATGAAGGCTGGGCATCCCCCGACCAGGCTTGGAAGTTGGCTGTATAAACGCTATGACCTCACGCCTCCACAATCCTTCGACGAAGGCAACTATAACAGGGGCAAGCGGTGGCTATATACGTCTGCACCCCAGCGGTTCAAAGATGACCATGAGAGGATAGAAGGCCTAAAGCAAGTCGCGTTCACTGTCGGGCCATGTTTCTTCATATCTGGGATGATCGTCCTAACACGAAACTATTCAGCGACCGCCGCCTTCGACCGCGCCGTGTCCTGCGCACTGCTGGTGATCGGGGCAGTTCTCTTTGTTCTCGGGTGGCTCAAGGTCACGCAGCAAGCACAGTACGTTCTTCGTCACAGTCACGAAGTAGAACCTTCCGCAGGGGCACCAACTGGGGAAGGCAACGTCGAAGAACCTTAGAAAAGGTGTGCGTCCCCAATCAGACTGTAGCCAAATCGCAGCTACCGGACGCTCTTTGAGAGGAGTTTAACGTTGCCTGAGGCTACTATTCGACATGGCGGGCGTCGTAGGGTATTGATTTATAAAACCTGCTATTCCTTGACTGATCCTGAAAATCCGTGTGTCGGTGGTTCAATTCCGCCCTTGGCCACCAACTTTCAACGGTGTTTACCGGACACATGGTTGACACTTTATACCGGAGACATGCTTAACACTTTCGGACCGAAAGGGTTATCCGCTGGCTCCACGCGCCCGGTTCAATCCGGGCCGCCGCGACCGCCAAATGCTCGGCGGCAAACTTGGCGTTGCGATCCGCCATCACGTGCGATTTCCAGCCGCCCAGGTATTTGAGCTCATCGGTTGATGTTCCCGACTGACGCTGCCACGAGATCCAGGTGTGCCCCAAATCGTGGAAGCGAAAATTCTCAAGCTTCGCCGGTTTCACCGCCTCGTACCACGCTGTGTTGCTGACCGCGCGACGAGTCGACGCGCCCCGGGTAGGTGAAGCGTCAAACATAAGGCGGAACAGATCACGCGCTACAAAACCGGACAACTCATTGACTCGAGCCACGGACAGGTCAGGCGGTTGATACTGCAGTTGATACATGAGATAGTTAATAGATAAGACTACTTTCTTGTAATGGTTCTTAATTTGTAATTCAGGAGGTGAAAACCATGAAGCAACAATGCAAGCGATATCTGACGGCCGCGCTGGTTGCACTCGGAACCCTCGGTGCGGGCTTGTCAGCCCAAGCCGCCGACGCCGGCAAATTTCCGAGCCAGCCGATTCAGTACATCATCCCGTTCGGACCGGGCGGCGAATCGGATGTTTCGGCGCGCCTGCAGCAGCCGTTCTTCCAGAAAATGTTCGGCCAGGATCTGGTAATCAGCTACAAGCCGGGGGGCGGCGGGGCGGTCGGCTGGTCGCAGCTCAATAGCATGCAGGCCGACGGCTATACCATCATGGGCGTCAACCTGCCGCATATCATCGTCAAGCCGATGCAGCGCGACGTCGGCTTCAAGACCGATGATCTGGGCGTTTTCTACTTTTTCCACTACACGCCCGACGCGATCGTGGTGGCCAAGGACAGCCCGTTCAAGACCGTCAAGGACCTGATCGACTACGCCAAGAAGAATCCGGGCCGCGTGACGTTTTCCGGCTCGGGCCGGGGAACCGCAAACGATCTGGCACACGCGCGCTTCGACAAGCTGACCGGGATCAAGACTACCTACATACCGTTCAAAGGCACTGGCGCTGCGGTAACCGCACTGATGGGCGGCCAGGTCAAGGCCGAGTGGGGCTACACCACGGTCGGCGCACAGCACCCTGACAACACGCGCATGCTGGCGGTGTCGATGGAGAAGCGTCACCCGATGTTCCCGAATGTGCCCACGTTCAAGGAGCTGGGCATCGACATGGTCGGTGGCGCCTATCGCGGCATGGCAGTGCCGAAGGCGACGCCCGAGGCGATCAAGGAGAAGCTGTCCGACATGTTCGACAAGATCAACAAGGATCCGGAGTTCATCAAGAAGATGGAAGATCGCGGCTTCGCGATGGTGAACATTCCGTATGACGAAGTCGCCAAATTCATGGCCGCCAAGACCAAGGAGTACGCCGAAGCAGCGAAGCAGGCCGGCATCATCAAATAAAAATGAATCCGGAGCGGTTTCCCGGGAAGCAGGACCCCGGAGAAACCGCCTGCCGCCGTGCGTGGAAACGGCAGCAGTCTCATTTGCTGGTTCGGGGAGGAGCATGTTCGGAATAGAACATCTTGTCGATGCGCTGACGCCGTTTCGTCTGACCTTGTCGCTGGTCGGCGTGATCTGCGGTACGGCCCTTGGCGCAATTCCCGGCCTGACTGCGACGATGGCGATCGCGGTGCTGGTTCCGCTGACTTTTTCGATGGACCCGGCGTCGGCGCTGGTGCTGATGGGAGCGATCTACACGGGCGCCATATACGGCGGCGCCTATTCGGCCATCCTGCTCAATACGCCGGGGACGCCGTCGGCCATCGCAACCACTTTCGATGGCTTTCCGATGGCCAAGCGCGGCGATGGCGACCTGGCCATCACGCTGGCCTGCCTCGCCAGCGTGTTCGGCGGGCTGGTGGGCGCGCTCGCCCTGTTGCTGCTGGCGCCGCCGCTGGCGAAGGTCGCGCTGGTATTCGGACCTGTCGAGTATTTCTGGCTCGCCATGTTTGGCCTTACCCTGATTTCGGCCATTGCGGAAGGCGCCCTGGCCAAAGGGATGATCGGCGCCGGATTCGGTCTTCTGTTGTCATGCGTAGGCGTGGCGCAGATCAGCGCCGCCACCCGCTTTACGTTCGGGTTCAGCACCATGCTCGGCGGCATCAACGCAGTGTCCGGGCTGATCGGCTTGTATTGCGTGCCGGTGCTGATCGATTTGGTGGCCCGTCCCGAGCGACATCTGGACTTCGCCGATGAAACTCGCGGTTTTCGCCTCGGGGAAGCATTCAGGCTGTGCTGGAACGGCAAATTCAATCTGATCCGCAGCTCGATCATCGGCACCATCGTGGGCATACTGCCCGGCGCCGGCGGTTCGATCGCCGGGCTGGTTTCCTATTCCGAAGCGCGTCGCGCGTCGGGGCATCCCGAGCGTTTTGGCAAGGGGGAGCCGGCCGGCGTGCAGGCGAGCGAGTCGGCCAACAATGCCACCGTCGGTGGCGGCATGATCCCTACCCTGGTCCTGGGTATTCCCGGCACGCCGCCGGATGCGGTGATCCTGGGTGCCTTGCTGGTGCAGGGCATCCGTACCGGGCCGGGATTATTCACGTCTTCCGGCGGCGCGATCGTGTACACGTTCATTTACGGCTTGTTCATCGCTACGCTGCTGATGTTGCCCACCGGACTGATGATCGGGCGCTATGCATTCAAGTCGATCGTCTCGTTTCCGAAGGCGCTACTGGTGCCGATTGTTGCGTTCATGACCATCATCGGCTCTTACGCCATCCGCAACAGCGTGTACGACGTGGTCATCATGATTGTGCTCGGCGCCATCGGCTGGGTGTTCGACCGCCTCGGCTTCAAACCTTCGCCCATCGTACTGGGCCTGATTCTGGGTCCGATCGCCGAACAGGGTTTTGTCCAGGGCTGGATGATCGGCCAGGCAACGGAGACGCCAGTCGGTATCTTCTTCAGCGGTCCGCTGCCGATCACGATCATTGTTCTGATCCTGTTTTCGCTGGCCTATCCATTGATCATGGGCCGGTATCGGCGGCGCAAGGCGCTGGCCGGGCAGCCGGCGGCGTCCGCGGCTGCGCCGGCCCCGCGTAGCCATGACGTGCGGGGTACGATTGGAGCGCTTGTTTTCATAGCGATCAGTGTTGCCGCGTGGCTGGATACCACCCATATCGAGAGCGCCGAAGCCTACGTGTTCCCGCGCACCGTTATTGTGGTGATGGTCATGTTCTCGGTACTGTTGATTTTGCGCAATGCATTCGGTCGCGGCGGCATCGAGGAAAGGCCGCTGCCCGGCTCCACGCCGCGCCGGTCCGGGCTGGTGATTGCGATGCTGCTGGCCGCGTTCCTGATGCCTTATCTCGGCTTCATCGCCTCCGGGATTCTCGCTTACATGGCGATCATGGCCGTCGCGATGTATGAACCTTGGACGAACGCGCGCAAAGTGCTGTACCCGGTCATCGGGGTGGCGATCGTGTATGGATTTTATTTCCTGTTCGATATCCTGTTCAAGGTGCCGCTGCCGGCCGCACGGTGGTTCTGACGGTTTCGGTCGAGCCGGCCCTTGAAACGTCCGTATCGCTAGCCTAAGATTCCGCTTCGATGGCGGACTAGATCGGGGGCACATAATTGGGGGCACATCGGGCCAAGCGACCGGCCCCCCGAGATGGGGTGCGAGCGGCAACGGCCGCTCTTCGTAAGCTTTGTTTGACTTTGGTCATTTGGCTGCAATATGCTGCCGCTAAAGTTGGCTATTCCAGTTGCTCCGACCGACTCTCTAAAGGAGGGATTTCAATGCGATTCAGAGACATTTTTCAGACGCTCGCAGTAGCTGCATTACTTCTTGTCGGCGTGGTGCCCAAGCCCGCCTCGGCTGCCGATGTCATCTGCTACAACTGTCCGCCCGAGTGGGCCGACTGGGGGACGATGCTGAAGTCCATCAAGCGCGACCTCGGTCTTGAGGTTCCGATGGACAACAAGAACTCCGGCCAGACACTCTCGACGCTGATCGCCGACAAGGCGAACCCGGTCGCCGACGTCGCCTATTACGGAGTGTCGTTCGGCATCAAGGCGAAAGAAGCCGGTGTCGTCGCGCCGTACAAGCCGAAGAACTTCGACAAGATCCCGGCGGGCCTCAAGGACCCCAATGGCTACTGGTTCACCATTCACTACGGGACCATCGGCTTCTTCGTCAATGTCGATGCGCTGCGCGGCGTGCCCGTGCCGAAGTCATGGAAAGACCTGCTCAAGCCCGAGTACAAGGGCCTGGTCGGCTATTTGGATCCCACGAGCGCTTTCGTCGGCTATGCAGCCGCCACCGCGGTCAACGAGGCGCTCGGAGGCAGCCTCGACAACCTGCAGCCGGGTATCGACTACTTCAAGAGTTTGCAGAAGAATAATCCGATCGTGCCGAAGCAAACCTCGTACGCGCGCGTCTTGTCCGGCGAGATCCCGATCATGTTCGACTACGACTTCAACGCACTGCGCGCGAAGTACAAGGACAATTGCAACTGCGTGTTCATCATTCCGCAGGAGGGCACGATTGTCGTTCCCTACGTGATGAGCCTGGTGAAGGGCGGCCCGCATCCGGCTAACGCGAAGAAGGTGCTCGACTACGTGCTCTCGGACGCGGGCCAACGCATCTGGGCCAACGCGTTTTTGCATCCCGTCATCCCCAGTGCCATGACGCCCGAGATCGCCGCCAGGTTTCCACCGGCCAAGGAGTACGAGCGAGCCAAGCCTGTCGACTACGCGAAGATGGAGCAGGCGCAGAACCGCTTTCGCGATCTCTACCTGAAGGAGGTCCGCTGAGAGTGCGGATTTGCCATAGCCGCGCAAGGCGGAGCGAGCGCGCCGCCCTGCTGCGTCTTGCCCCACCGGGCACGTGCAAGCGCGGTTCCGGCCGGGACGAGCTATAGCGAGTAGCGATGCGGCGTCGAGAGAATCTGTACCTGCTGCTCATGGTGCTGCCGGCGCTGATCATCGCCGCCGCATTCTTTCTCCTTCCGCTCGGACGCCTGGCCCTGGTCAGCGCCACCGGCAAGCTCGGCTTGGGTGCCTACTCGGCAATACTGACGACGCCGCGCTATTACCATGCGCTGTTGGCGACGATTGCGCTCTCGGTGGCCGTTACCGCGGCAACCTTGCTGATCTCGGGGATTACCGGCGTATTCCTCCAGCGCAATCGCTTCGCGGGTCGCGAAGCGCTGATCTCTCTCCTGACGCTGCCTCTCGCGTTTCCGGGCGTCGTCGTCGGTTTCATGGTGATCATGCTTGCCGGACGCACCGGATTGATCGCTGACCTTACGGCTGCGCTGACCGGCTCGCGCCTCGTGTTCGCCTACTCCATGGCGGGATTGTTTACCGGCTACATCTATTTCTCGATTCCGCGGGTGATCCTGACGATCATGGCCGCCACCGAAAAGCTCGACCCCGCGCTGGAGGAGGCGGCGCGCTCGCTCGGCGCCCGACCCTCGCGCGTGGTGCGCGACGTGATCCTGCCCGGGCTGCAGCCGGCCCTGATCGCCTCGGCATCGTTGTGCTTCGCCACCTCGATGGGCGCATTCGGTACCGCTTTCACTCTGGCCACCAACATCGATGTGCTGCCCATCGTCATTTATACCGAGTTCACGCTGCTCGCGAACATCACCACCGCCGCCGCGCTCAGCATCGTGCTGGGCCTTATCACCTGGGCGACCCTCGCCGCGAGCCGAGGGCTCGCCGGCACTACTGTCGCCGCCGGGGGATAGCGAGCGATGCGCCGCGGCCTGAATTTTTACCTGCAGCTCGGCTTCGCGCTGCTCGCGTGTGCGTTTCTCATCGTCCCGGTGCTGATGTCCATGCTCGCCGGAGTGACGGTGAATTACTTCCAGGGCATCAGCAGCGGCCTGACGCTGCGCTGGATCGTGCAGGTTTGGGCCATGTATTCGACCACCATCTATCGCAGTCTGGCGATCGCGCTGGGCGCGCTGGTGGTGACCCTGGTCGCGGGCGTGCCCGCCGCATACGTACTCGCCAAACGCCCCGGGCTGACGACGCGCCTGATCGAGGAGTCCTTGATGCTGCCGATAGCGATCCCGGGGCTGGCGACCGCGCTCGCCCTGATCATCACCTACGGCACTTTCCGGGATTTCCGCACCAGCTCGCTGTTCATCCTCGTCGGCCACGTACTTTATACCCTGCCGTTCATGGTCCGCGCCGTGCTCGCGGTACTCTCGTCGATCGATTTTCGCACGCTGGAGGAAGGCGCAGCCAGCCTCGGCGCCGGCCCGTGGCAGCGGTTTTTCGGTATCATCGTGCCGAACGCGCGCGCCGGCATCATCGCCGGCGCACTGACCGTGGTGACCCTTTCGATAGGCGAATTCAACTTGACCTGGATGCTGTACACGCCGGAGACCATGACGCTGCCGGTGGGGCTCGCCGATAGCTACGCATCGATGCGGCTCGAGATGGGCAGTGCATACACTCTGATATTCTTCGTCATGATCATCCCGCTTCTTATCCTGCTGCAGCGCTACGCCACCCCGCGCGGCAAGCCGCGTGCGCGCATGCAGGAAGAGCTGACTCACGCGCGGCCGCTCGCGCCGCGGCAGGGCGCATGAGCCCGACGGGCCGCCCCGAGGGCGAATCCTTGGCGCGAAGCGACAAGGTAGCCCAATGAGTTCGCCCGCGACCCATGGCGGCACGCGGATTCGGCTCGTCGGCTGCGGCAAGACGTTCGCCGACGGCACGCGTGCGCTCGATGACACCACGCTCGAAATCCAGGGCGGCGAAACCGTCGTGTTCCTCGGCCCTTCCGGCTGCGGAAAAACAACGCTGCTGCGGGTGATCGCGGGCCTGGAGACGCCCGATCCCGGCGGCCGCGTGTTTTTCGACGACGAGGACGTGACTGCGCTGCCGATCGAACAGCGCAACGTCGGCATGGTATTCCAGAGCTATGCGCTGTTCCCCAACATGGACGTCGAGGACAACATCGCCTACGGGCTCAAGATCCGCAAGGTGCCTGCAGAGCAGCGCGCCAGGCGCGTGAACGAGATGCTGGAGCTGACGCAGATCGAGGAGCTCCGCGGGCGGCGCATCCACGAACTCTCCGGCGGGCAGCGGCAGCGCGTCGCGCTCGCGCGCGCGATCGCCGTGCAGCCGCGCGTGCTGCTCCTGGACGAACCGCTCACCGCACTCGACGCGCTGCTGCGCGAGCGGCTGCGCATCGAGGTCGACCTGCTGCTGCATTCGCTCGGCATCACCTCGGCTTACGTCACGCACGACCAGAGCGAGGCCATGGCGATCGGTGATCGCGTTGCGGTCATGAACCGCGGCAGGATCGTGCAGGTGGGCACGCCGCGCGAGACCTACTTCCACCCCGCGAACGCTTTCGTCGCCGACTTCATCGGTACCATGAACCGCGTCCGCGGGCCGGTGCGCGACGGCGCGATCGAGCTCCCGGGCGGCCGCATACCATGGCCGGGCGCCGCCGCGGACAGCATCGAGGTCCTGTTCCGGCCGAGCGACGCGCACATCGTTCCTCTCGAAGGAGCGCCGCTGCGGGGCAAGACGACGGCGCAGTTCTTCCTGGGCGACCGCACCAGGCTGCACGTGAGCGAGATCGATTCCGAGCCCATCATCGTGGAAACCACCGAGCACCGCGAGTTTCGCATCGGCGAGCCGATCGGACTCAGCATCGAGCCCGGGGCGCTGCTCACGCTCGGCGGCTAGTGCGCATCCAGGCGGATGGAACACAGCGATGCTGATCGCGCAAATTACCGACACTCATATCAAGGCCGCGGGCAGGCTTGCCTACCGCACGGTCGACTCGGCGCAGAAGCTTCGCGACTGCGTGGCGCAGCTGAACGCGCTGAATCCGCGGCCGGACATTGCGCTGTGCACGGGTGACCTGGTGGACCTCGGCAAGGCCGAGGAATACGCCTTGCTGCGCGAGATCCTGGCGCCGCTCGCAATACCGCTTTACGTCATCCCCGGCAATCATGACGATCGGGCGGCGCTGCGCGCCGCGTTCTCCGATCATGCCTACCTTTTCAGCGACGCGGAATTCCTGCACTACGCGATCGAGGACTACCCGCTGCGCCTGATCGGGCTCGATACCACGATCCCCGGCGAGCAGGGCGGCGAACTTTGCGAGCGGCGGCTGGCCTGGCTCGACGCGCAGCTGCGCACCGCGCCCGACCGGCCGACGGCGCTGTTCATGCACCACCCTCCGTTCCTCACGGGGCTGGCAAACATGGACTGGCAGAACTGCCGCAACGGAGACGCGCTCGGTGCGCTGGTGCAACGGCACCCGCAGGTGATCTGCATCCTGTGCGGGCACGTCCATCGGCCGATCCATACGCACTGGCACGGCGTGACGGCAAGCATCGCGCCGAGCCCCTCGCATTCCTGCGTCTTCGATCTGCGCGAGGACAGCTCGCACGACTTCGTGCTCGAGCCGCCGACCTGCGAGGTGCACTACTGGCGCGAAGGCGCCGGGCTGGTGAGCCACCTCGTTTTCATCGGCGATTACGGCGGCCGATTTCCCTTCTACGGCGCAGACCGCAAGCTTATCGACTAGGCCGGGCGCCGGGCCGCGCGCGCTCAGCCACCGCTGCGAATACCCGGTTGCGGGCCGCATGATATGCAAACGATTGCATATTCTCGGAGAGTGCGCGATACGCTACCATTCGCTGCGCCAGTGCTCACTCTGCATGTGACGGGAAGCATAAGGCGGCCAGCGCACGGCTGTGCGCGCTGCCTGCGTTCGGCGTCAACGGCCCATCCGCAAGGAGAAGACGATGGGGATTCGCGCTGCCTCGCGCCTGCTGTCGCCGGGCGCATGCGCGGATCCCGTTTCGACGCTCGCTTCGGCGAACCATTAACAAGCAACAACCGGAAGGAGAATCACATGAAACGCAAGCCTCTGCTGCATGCCTTGCTCGCCGCGACCGGCCTCGCGGTCCTCGCGGGCGCCGCGCCCGCGCGCGCTGGCGCTAAGGCCACGCTCACAGTTTTCGCCGCGGGGACGCTCGCGGTCCCCTATCGCGATATCGACCACGCGTTCGAGAAGCTGCACCCCGGGGTCGTGGTGCAGCCGGAGTTCGGCGGCAGCGTCAAGATGGTGAAGAAGATCACGGAGCTGCACCAGAAGGCGGACCTCTACGCCGCCGCGGACTACAGCGTGATTCCCAAGTACCTGTTCGGCCAGGACGGTCACCAACGCTATGCCACGTGGTACGCCGGTTTCGCGAGCAATGCGATTACCTTCGTCTATACGGACAAGAGCAAGTATGCGCACGAGATCAACGGCCACGACTGGTTCAAGCTGCTGGCGAAACCCGGCGTGGAGATCGGCCGCTCCGATCCGGACACCGACCCCTCAGGCTACCAGACCGTGCAGATGCTGAATCTGGCCGGCCGCTATTACCACGACCCGCGCCTCGAGCAGAGCGTGCTCGCCAATGCGCCGCGAACCAACATGCGCGATACCGAGACTTCGCTCATCTCGGCGCTGCAGCTGGGCCAGATCGACTATCTCGCGATCTACCGATCCGACGCCTTGCAGCATCATCTGAACCATCTCAAGCTGCCGGCGAAGATCAATCTGAGCGAGCCCCGCTACGCCGACTTGTACAAGACCGGCATCGCGCACACGAAGAACGGAACGCTGACGGGCAAGCCCATCGTCTACGCGCTGACCATTCCGGACAACGCGGCCCACAAGAAACTGGCGCAGGCCTATGCCGCGTTCGTCCTCGGTCCGCAGGGTCGCAAGATCCTCGCGCGGCACGGCTTCGGAACGTTCCAGGTCCCGCCCGCGGTCGGCCGCGCCCAGATGCCCGCGTCGCTGCAGAAGCTGGTCAAGCCCTGGAGCGCCAAGGGGGCCGGTTGATTGAGCAAAGCCGACCGGGCGGCCGCGCCTAGCGCGCGTCCGGCGAGCGCCGGCCGGGCGCGGCTGCTGTTCCTCGCGTTCTGGTGCTGCGGCGGATTGCTGCTGGTATCGATCGTTGCGCCGCTGGTGGCGCTGGCGACACTGCCATCGCCCGCGGACCTGCTGCACGTCGCCGCAAGACCCGAGGTGCGCGCGGCGATCGCCTTGAGCCTGGGCGCGGCGGGGCTTACCGCCTTGCTCGGCGCCGTACTTGGCTTTCCGCTCGCTTATGTACTCGCGCACGCCAAATTCCCTGGAAAGCGCGCGATCGAGGCGCTGATCGATATTCCGCTCGCGGTGCCGCATACGGTGGCCGGGATCGCGCTGCTCGTGGTCTACGGCAGGCGCGGCCTGTTCGGTGAGGCGCTCAATGACGCGTTCGGCCTCAAGTTCTGGGGCACGCTCGCCGGGATCGTGGTCGCGATGCTGTTCGTGAGCGCGCCGTACGCGGTGAACGCCGCGCGTATCGGCTTCGAGGCGGTCGACCCCAAGCTGGAAAAGGTGGCACGCACGCTGGGCGCCGGGCCCTGGACGGTGCTCGCGCGGATCACGCTGCCGCTCGCATGGCGCAGCCTGCTCACGGGTGCGACCCTGACCTTCGCGCGCGCGATCAGCGAGGTCGGCGCGGTGATCATTCTCGCCTACTATCCGATGACTGCGCCGATCAAGATCTACGAGTTGTTCCTGCGCTACGGCCTGCACGAAGCGGCGAGCATGGCGCTGCTGGTGCTGATCATCGCCCTGGGCCTGTTCATCGGACTGCGTTATCTCGCCTACGGGCGCGAGTTGCGCTCGGGCTCCGTACGGTGACACCCGTGACAGCCGCGACATTCGGACCCCAGGTCCGGCCGGCCTGCCGCGCAGGATGAGCGCCGCACTTCAGGTCGCGGGCCTCGGACTGCGGCTCGAGGGTATCCGCCTCGCGGACATCGACCTCAGCGTCGATCGCGGCGAGTGCCTGGTTATCCTCGGTCCCAACGGCGCGGGCAAAAGCGTGCTGCTGGATGCGATTGCCGGATTTCAGCGCCTCAGCTCGGGCCGGCTGACCCTGAACGGACAGGACATCACCGCGCTTGCACCCGAGCGCCGCCGCATCGCTTTCATGTTCCAGGACTTTGCGCTGTTCCCTCATCTGACCGTCGCGGAAAACGTTCGCTTCGGAGCGACCGTGGCGGGAAAGCGCCGCGCCGGCGAACACGATGCCGATGTGCGTACCGAGAAACTCATGCAGCGTTTCGGCATCGCGCCGCTGCGCGCACGGCTGCCCTATTTTTTGAGCGGGGGCGAAAAGCAGCGGGTCGCGCTCGCGCGCGCTTTCGCCACGCAGCCTGCGCTGCTGCTTCTCGACGAGCCGTCCTCGGCGCTGGACGCGCGCGCGCGCGATCAGCTGCACGAGGAATTGCGCGCGCTGCTCGCCGACACCGGCGTGCCGATGATTTACGTAACCCACGACCGCAGCGAAGCGCTCACGCTTGCCGACCGGCTCGCGGTCATGCGCAACGGCCGGCTGGTGCAGCAGGGACGTCCCGACGAAGTGTTCGAGCGGCCGGCGAATGCCTTCGTGGCCGAGTTCGTCGGCATGGAGACCATGCTGCGCGGGCGCGCGCGTGCGCTCGGCGACGGCCTCGCTCAGGTCGCTTGCGGTCCCTTCAATATTTACGCCCGGGTCGGGGGCGCACTCCCCGTCGGGGAGGTCATCGCCTGCGTGCGGCCGGAAAACATCCGCCTCGTTCCGCCTTCCACCGCTGTCGCCGACGTCAACCAGTTTGCGGCGACCGTCGAAGCGCTGCTCGACCGCGGTCCGTACTTACGCGTGCGCCTGGGCCTGCAGGGGCAGCGGCTGATCGCTTTCGTGCCCAAGCACGAGCCTGCCCTGCGCGGCTTGCACGCGGGCGATCCAGCGCATGCGGTGATCGCGCTCGAGCATGTGCACCTTATCGAGGCCGATGCCGCGGATTAACCGAAGGCGGCGCCTGGGTGCATAATCCCGAATGCGGCCCGACCCATACGGACGCATCGAGGCAAGTCCATGAAAGAATCCACCTTCAGAAGGATCGAGCCGATCGTTTGGGTTGCGTATCTCCTCGCGCTCATTTTCTCGGGATTGCTCGTCTATCAGCCGCTGCCTAACGAATACGACGCGGCGCAACACGAGTTGCTGAAATCGCATATCGAATCGTGCGGGGCGGAGGGTATAAGAACCTGCCAGGTACCTGACAAGTGGCGCGACAAGAAGACAGGGAAGATCTATACCTCGGAACAATTTGCGGGACACCGGCGCTCCGAAGCCAAGCGCATCGCAAGCGCGACCTTCGCATACGGTTTGCTTGGCTGCCTGTTTTTCGCGTACAGCTGCGTGGTCAAGAGGCGGGAAAAGTTTTTTACGGCATTCGGAAAAGCACTGCTCCTGAATATATTCGCTTCGGTCCTCATGTACTTTCTTGTGTGACCGGGTAGTGATGCAGGCGATGTGCCGGCAGCCGACTTGGATCGGACCGGGCGAGCGGCTACGCGCCTTCGCGCTTCATAAAAAGCCTGTTCCTGCGGCGGGGCAGTGGGGGCAATTCCAGAAGCCAAGCTTGCAGCTCTCGCAGCGAACCGCCTCTATCCCAAAGGGCGGCATGTCAGGGCCGTGAAGCGTTTCGTTCAGCCATGAACCCCGGTGTACTGGCTCATGATCTCGAGGTCGCCCAGGTGTTCGCGCGGAATCTCGCCGCCGATCTGGCCGCGCTTGATCACCAGCACACGTTGCGACACGGCCGCAATGAACTCAAGGTTCTGCTCCACCAGCACTATGGTGAGCTTCATGCGGTCGCGCAGCGAGGCGAGCGTCTCGGCGATCTCTTCGATGATGGACGGCTGGATGCCTTCGGTCGGCTCGTCGAGCAGCAGCAGCGTCGGTTTGCCGGCGAGCGCGCGCGCCAGCGCCAGCAACTGTTGCTCGCCGCCCGAAAGCGACCCGCCGGGGCGGTCGAGCAGCGGCTTGAGGCGGGGAAAGTCCTCCAGCAGCCGCTCGATCGTCTGTAGTGTGCGCTCGCCGGTCTTGACCAAGCCCATGCGCAAATTGTCCATCGCGCTGAGCGTCGGAAAAATCTCGCGCCCCTGGGGCACATAGGCCATGCCGAGCTTGGCACGCGTGTGAGGCGCGAAGCGGGTGACGTCGGTCCCGCCGAAGCGCACCGTGCCGGCGCTCGCGCGCAGCGCGCCGATCAGCGTGCGCAGCATCGTTGTTTTGCCCATGCCATTGTGGCCAAGGATGCCCACCGACTCGCCTTCGGCTATCTCGAGGGAGATGTCGTGCAGCACGGGGATGCCCCCGTATCCGGCGTGTAGGCCCGAGATTTCCAGCACGTGAGGCTCCATGGTCAATGCGGTTTCTTGCCGAGGTATATCTGCTGGACCAGCGGGTCGCTCATGATGCGGTCCGGCGTGTCTTCCTTGATGATCGCGCCCTGGTGCAGCACGGTCACCTTCTTTGCGATCATGCGGATGAAGTTCATGTCGTGTTCGACTACTATCAGAGCGTGCTGGCGATTGATTTCGAGGATCAGTTCTGCGGTGCGCGCGACCTCGGCGTCGCTCATGCCGGCGGCTGGCTCGTCGAGCAGGATCAGCGGCGGCTCGGCGGCGATCACGACGCCGATCTCGACCCATTGGCGCAAGCCGTGCGCGAGCAGGCCTGCGGTCGTGTCGCGATAGGCCGTCATGCCGACGCGCTCCAGCGTCCGGCGCGTGATGCGCTCGGATTGCTCAGCGGTGTTTACGCTGCGCGCCGACAGCCAGACGTTCTCCCACACGCTCAGGCCGTTGAAGAGACTGGGCACCTGGGTCTTGATGCCGATGCCGAGGCGGCCAGGCTCATGCGGCTTCATGTTGGAGATGTCCTCGCCACGGAACAGAATCTGCCCCGAGGTCGGCTTTACCTGACCGGTCAGCAGCTTGAAGAAGGTGCTCTTACCGGCGCCGTTCGGGCCGATTACACAGCGCAGCTCGGCTTCGGCTACTTTGAAGTTGACGTCGCGGGTGGCATGCACGCCGCCGAAGTGCACGTTGAGGTCACGCGTCTCGATCACCGGCGTCACGTCGCACGCTCCGTCGCGGCCATTGCGGGTGCGGTCTCGGCCTGTGCTGCAGCCGTCGTACTCGATGCCTTGCGCCGTCGCATCCTGCCGAACGCCCACTCACCCAGGCTACCCAGGGTGGGTACGATGCCTCGCGGCACCAGCAGCACGAACACGACGAGGATGGTGCCCAGAACGAGGTTGGAATTGAACATCTGCTGGGTGCCGATTTGCGTCGTCAGCCATTGGATCGCGACGCAGCCGACGATCGGGCCCACCAGCGTGCCCAGGCCGCCGACGATGACCCAGATTATGATCTGGGCCGATTGCGCGAGGCCGAAGATGGTCGGGCTCGTGAACGCTCCCCAATTTGCGAACAGGCAGCCGGCGAGGCCGGCGATGGCTCCGCCGAGCGTGAAGCTGAAGAGTTTGTAGACGCGCGCGTCGTAGCCCAACAGCAGCACTCGCTGCTCGTTTTCCTTCGCCGCGATGATGACCCGGCCGATTTTCGAACTGATCAGCATGCGCAGGCCCAGGTAGACCACGAGCAGGCACACGAAGGTCAGGTCGAACAGGTCCTTCGGGCTCAGCACATCGTTGGGGTGGCCGGGCACGTTGAGCGTCGGGATCGCGGGGATGCCGTTGAAGCCCCCCAGCGGCGCGCTGCCGATTTTCCACTCGGGACCCGCGGTCGAATTGATCAGGTTGAACAGGATCAACGTGACGGTCAGGGTGATTACGCCCATGTAGACGTCGGACAAGCGTCCGTAGAAGATCACGTAGCCGAGAATCATGGCGAACAGCGCCGGCACCGCGATGGCGAGCAGGAATGGTCCGGTGCTGTCGCCCATGTTCATCACCGCTATCGCATAGGTGTACGCACCGAGCCCGAAGAAGGCCGCCTGGCCGAAACACAGGATGCCGCCGAAGCCCCAGATAAAGCCGAGGCTCACGCCCAGAATCGACATCACCGCGTAGATGGTGACCTGGATCAGGGTGTAATCGTCCAGCACGCCGGGCAGGACCAGCATCATTGCAATACCGATGGCGAGGCTTAGCGCAGCGCTCATCCAGGACTTTGCGAAACGGTTCACAGCGACCCCTTGAAGAATCGGCCGGTGATGCCCTGCGGCAACAAGCGCAGCATCACGATCGCGGCCGCGAGCAGCGCGACCTCGCCGATGACCGGCGTGGTCGCAAACGTGGCGAGCTGGTTGATGGCGCCGAACAGCGCCGATGCGCCGACCAGACCGGCCAGGATCGCCGGGCCGCCGCCGATGACGGTGATGAAGGCCTTCGCGACGAAAGCCGCGCCCATCGTCGGCACCACACCGGTGATCGGCGCAAGCAGTCCCCCAGCGAGCCCGGAGAGCGCCGCGCCGACCGCGAAGGTGACCGAATACACCAGGCTCGGGCTGACGCCAAGCGCATTTGCCATGTCGGGGTTTTGCATCGTGCCGCGCGCGATCAAGCCGAGCTGCGTACGCATGAGAACCCAGCGGATTGCCAGCGCGAGTGCGATCGCGACCGCAATGACCACGGGGATGTAGCCGCTCAGCGAATAGGCGCCGATAGAAAAGCTGCCCAAGGGCGCCGACACGCCGGCCGTGGTGTCACCGGCGATCGACGTGACGATGCCTATCAGCAGCAGCGACAGGCCCCAGGTCGCGAGCATGGTGTCGACCATGCGGCCGTACAGGCGCCGGATGACCAAGCGCTCGAGCACGACCCCGACCAGCCCGACGGCGATGGGCGCGACCACGAACATTGCGACCCACAGGTTGAGGCCGAGCCGGATTGCGCCGATGGTGGCGTAGGCCCCCAGCATCATGAACTCGCCGTGGGCGAGATTGATGACTTTCATCATCCCGAAGATGACCGCCAGCCCGGCCGAGATGATGAAGAGGGTCGCCACCGCGTACAACACCTGGATGACGATGACGAGTGCAAGTTCCATGACGGACACCAATGTCGCGGGGGTGTGCGCGATCAGGCCTTGATCACGTATTGCTGGTTGTCGTTCGGGTTCTTTATCAGGTTGCAGACCGCACTGGTATCGCTGGGCTTTTGCTGCGGGAAGGTCTTGATGACGTCGAGCTGCTTGTCCTTGACCTCGGCGATACTCACGTTCAGCACGCAGTGGTGGGTCGGGGGGTCCAGCGTCACCTTGCCGCTCGGAGCATCGATGCTGATGCCCGACTCGAGCGCCTCGATCACCTTCATGCGGTCCACGGAGCCGGCTTTCTTCACGCCTGCGGCCCACAGCTTGAAACCCTGGTAGGTGCCCATCGCCAGCTCGGTGATGTTCGGGTAGTCCTTGCCGAAGCGCTTGTAGAAGCGTGCCTTGAAGGCTTTGTTCTCGGGCGTGTCGAGGTTCTGGAAGTAGTTGTACGAGACCAGGAAGCCGTTGCATTCGGCCGGCGACAGGACGATGTGCTCGTTGCCACCGGCGAAGGTCGTCGAAGCCAGGGGAATCTTCTTCGTCATGCCGGCCGCGGCCCACTGGCGATAGAACGAGATGTGCGCGCCACCGACGAGCGCCGAGACGATCATGTCGGGCTTGGCAGCCTCGATCTTCGAGATCGCCGGGCCGAAATTGGTTACGTCGAGCGGGAAGAAGTCTATGGATGCGACCGAGCCGCCGTTTTCCAGCACGAACTTCTTGACCCACTGCGAGGTGATCTGGCCGTAGTTGTAGTCGGCCGCGAGCACGTAGACCTTCTTTCCCCACTTCTTCATCGAATACGGTATCAGCTTGGCCACCGTCTGGCCTGGCGTCACGCCGGTGCAGAAGATGTCGCGGTCGCAGACACCGCCTTCGTACTGCGTGTTGTAGAAGTAGAGCGTCTTGTAGCGGTCCAGCACCGGTCGGATCACCTCGCGCGAAGCGGAGGTGATGCCGCCCATCACGACGGCCGCCTTGTCCTTCAGAGCTGCCTTTTGCGCGAACTGCGCGTAGAGCTGCATGTTGGACTGCGGGTCGTAGCTGGCGAGCTTCAACTGCTTGCCGAGCAGGCCGCCGGCGGCGTTCTGCTCCTCGACCGCCAAGGTCATGCAGTCGGCCATCGGCTTGCCGTAGATATCAAGCCCTCCGGACAGGTCGAGGATGCTGCTGACGACCAGTTGATCGCCAGCCAGGGCCGCAAGCGGAAACATGGGCGCTACTGCACCGGCCAGCGTGACACCGGAAGCTTTGATGAATGAACGACGATCCATGAAACTTGACTCCTTGTTGGGTGACGGTTTGTGCCGTCGTTGTGGACAGTGGAAACGTTGGCGGAAAGGCGGCTCAGATCTTCTTCCAGTCGCCCGCCTGTTCGAAGGCATAAGCGGCGCGGTAGATGGTCGCCTCGTCGTAGCTCTTGCCGATCAGCATCATGCCGACCGGCAGTCCATCGACCAGGCCGCAGGGCACGCTCATCGCCGGATGGCCGGTGACGTCGAACGGGCAGGTGTTGGGCAGCATCTCGAAGGCCCGCGAGATCACCTCTTCGACCGGCGCACCGGGTTTGGGCAGCGGCGTGGCGGTGAGGGGCAGCGTCGGCATCAGCAGCACATCGAAGCGGGAAAGCGCGCTGTCGTAAGCCGCCGTTAGCTGGCGGCCGAGATTCTGCGCCTTTGCGTAATAGTGGCCGCGGTAGTGCTTGATGAAGTATTCGCCCAGCACCATCGTGAGCTTCAGCGTTTCCGACAACTCGTCGGCGCGCTGCTTCCAGCCGGCGTGAAAGTCGATCAAGCTGGTGACGTATAGGCCCTTCCAGTTGAAGCCGTAACCGTTGTCCTTCATCATCTGCTGGGTCGCGCCCTCGGCGGCGATCGGCAGCCAGATCGCCGGCCCTACACTGTGCATCGGCACCGACACTTCGGAGACTTCGGCGCCGAGCGTGGTGAACACCGCGGCGGCCTTGCGCACCTTGGCGTCGACGGCTGCGTCCGACTGCGGCCAGCCGAAACCTTCCTTGACGATGCCGATTTTCAGGCCACGTACGCCTTGCTTCATCAGCTCGCTGTAGGGCTTGGCGGTCTGACCGGCATGCTGGCGCGGGTCGAGGCCGTCGGGGCCGGCCAGCACTTCGAGCATCAGCGCGTTGTCGGTCACGTTGCCCGTGATCGGGCCGGTGTGGTCTATGGTGAGTTCTATCGGCATCACGCCGGTATAGGGAACAAGACCGTGCGTCGCCTTCATGCCGTAGACGCCGCAGTAGGACGATGGCATGCGGATCGATCCGCCCTGGTCGCCGCCGATCGCCAAGTCGACCTCGCCGGCCGCGACCAAGGCCGCGCTGCCCGATGACGAGCCGCCGGCCGAATAGCCCATGCGGTGCGGGTTGTGAACCGGAGCCGGCGCGCTGGTATGCGAGCCGCCGGAGAAGCAGAAGTATTCACAGACCGACTTGCCGACGACCGTCGCCCCGGCATCGAGCAGGCGCGTCACGATGGTGGCGTCGACATTGGGCACATAACCTTCGAGCGTCGACGCGCCGTTCATCATCGGCACGCCGGCGAGGCAAACGTTGTCCTTCAGCACCACGCTCTTGCCAGACAGCTTGCCGCCGGGCGCACCCTTGATAGTCGTCTTCACATACCAGGCGCCGTACTTGTTCTCTTCGCCTGATGGCCGGTAGCCCGGCGTGCGCGCATAACTGACGGCAGGAATAAAATCGGGCATCGCATCGATCGCGTCATAGGCATCGAAGTTCCCCTGCAACAGGGTGTTGTAGGTGTTCGCCTGATCTTCCGACAAGTGAATGCCCAGGCTTAGCGCGACGTCTTGGAGCTGGTTGAGGGTGGGGCGTTTGATGGCCATGCTTGACTTCTCCCTTGGGTTGCTAACTAATGGACCACATAATCAGAAGCGAAAATATGGCGGTGATTTGAGTTACCAGAAACCGGACTGGCGCCTATGTATCGGTGCTTTGGACAATCGTCGTCGCGAATGCGCCAACAGAAATGCCCCGCCATCTACCACGGCTGCGTCGCGCAGAGCCCCGCGGCGCGCTTCGTCCACCTTGTTCGCAATGCCTGTTGAGTTACCTCGACCACACTCGTGAACGCACTCGTGCTCTGACACATCCATCTCTCCCTTTGAGCTACGGCTGATGACAAGCGATACGGTGACGACCGTATTTCTTGATGTACTTCTTAGCAGGTTGTGTGCCAGAAAGTTCTACTTGTTTTGCATCATATGGTTACATCGCATTGATGCCGGCGACGCCGAACTTTGTTATCCGTAGTGCGCGTTATCTTGGTGCATTGTGCTTATGTCATGCCACAAAATATGGCGCTGCAGCAAAATGCGGCGCCTATGCATGCGAAACGAGTTCAACGCGCGCCATACCAGGGATTTCCGGCTAGTCACCGGGGCGGGGGAGGTGAAGAGTCGCATTTTTCCGAGCGGCTATCCCCGGAAGGACCGCGCGGCGGAGACGCGTGCTTGGTGTTGTCTGGAATTTGTAAACAGAGATTGGGCCGTGCAAAGTAAAATCCAATCCTGGCGGGAAGGAACATCTCGGACAACGGGCCGCGCTCGACCAAGACCTGAACTTCATCTCGATATCGCGTGTCGGATTCAAGCCTGAAGTGAAACCGCGTCAAGCGGTGACCAGCCTCCGATATAACGCTTGCGTGGACGAGAACTGCATGGGCCTACTTGAGAAATGGATCGCGGTGGTTCTTACGACGGTCAACCCCCTGACGGGCCGTGCGATCGCGATTCCCCTTGGCGTTCAATTGGGCTTGCCTGCGATCTGGGTGTGCGCTGCAGCGGCAATGAGCAACTTCGTCCTTGCCGCGGTGATCATACTGTTGATCGACAGGCTGGAGCATCTAGGCGCAATAAGGCGTTACATCGAGAAAAAGCGCGGCAAGAAGATCACCCGGTTTATCCAAGGGAAGGGGCTGTTCTACGCGGTCACGTTCGGACCCTTGGTTCTTGGAACATTTACCGTGATCCTCGTCTTTCAGGCGCTAGGCACGGACAAGAAGCGCATGCTTCTGTATAGCCTGATCAGCGCAATAATCCTCACTCCCCTGATCGCATGGATCGCGATCGAGTACAAAGACCTGCTAGAGTTCCTTCTGCACAGAATGGCGTATCCTGGATGACGCGCTGATTCCGCCGTTGACTGGGCGGCGATCCGAACGAATCTGCGAACGCGAAAATTCGATGAACACTATCCGCTAGGGGATGAATCATGTCCGGCTCATGGGGTTGTCCACACGAACTGAACGGCTTGTGTACCAGGGTCAACAATCTGCCTTGCGACCCGGGCATGAAGGGCTGCGTGCTATACGGCCGCTTTGTTTTCGCCGACGACGAGAAGAACACGGCTTTGCGGCGCAAGCGTGCGGGCAGCGATGGCGCGGCCGCAAGCCAGGATGCCGGCACAGGCGATGACGCCGGGGAGTGATCCCGCTGCGGAACAGCGCGTTTCTAGTCCGGCTTGACCGCTATCTTGCCGCTGCCCAGGAAGAACAGCGCCAAGCCGGTCAGCAAGTAAAAACTCTGCAATTCCAGCGCCCATCCGCCCGTCTTGGTCAAGGCACCCAGCTGGCCGCCGTGGACCAGCACCACGGCAAAGACCATGTCGATCACCACGATCAGCCCGCCGATGCGGGAAGAGATGCCCAGAAGAATCAGTATGGGCGCCAACACTTCGCCGATGAATACCCCATAGCCGAGGAAAGTCGGCAGATGCGCGGCTGCGAGCCGGCCGTCGACGTAGGCAATCGCCACCACCGGGTGCATTGCCTTTGCGACGCCGTGAAATAAGATCAGTGTTCCGAGCGTCAGTCGCAGGACGAGTTTGCCCAGGGCTTCACTTTTAAATGGAACTGTCAGGACGTTTCCTTTGAAAGGTCTCGGTTCGAGTTCTACGGAACCGATAAGTTCCAGCTTTTTATCCCTTTAGGTATCGTGCCGTTTGCCTGGCCGACGCAAGGATGGGTGAGCCGCCGCAGGCGCGCCGACGCGGTAAAATCCTTCGCTTGCGATCGAATCGCTCCCATTTCTCAGTCAACGCGGCAATACGTTCCGGAAGGCAATGCCCGCAGCCTCGCGCGAATTCCAGGTCATGGTCAAACCGATAGGCGCGGTGTGCAACCTCGACTGTCAGTATTGCTACTACCTGAAGAAGAAGGATCTTTATCCGGACGCCAAGCTGTTGCGCATGGCCGACGATCTGCTCGAGCGTTATATCGTCGAGCACATCGGGGCGAGCCCGATGGAGTCGATCCTGTTTTCCTGGCACGGCGGCGAGCCCACGCTGCTCGGCCTGGATTATTTCCGCCGCATTGTCGAACTCCAGCGCAAGCACTGTCCGCCCGGGCGCGAGATCCTCAACGGCATTCAGACCAACGGCACCCTGCTCGACGAGGAATGGTGCGATTTTCTCGAGGCGGAGGGGTTCTTTGTGGGCCTCAGCCTGGACGGGCCGAAGGAGCTGCACGACCGCTACCGCATCGACAGGCAGCAAAGAGCGACGCACAGGAGCGTGCTGCAGGCCTTGCGCCTGCTGCAGCGCCGCCGCATCCATTGCGATGTCCTATGCGTGGTTCACAGCCGCAATGTGCGCCAGCCGGCGGCGGTGTATCGCTTCTTCAAGGATGCAGGGGTCAGGTTCCTGCAGTTCCTGCCCTTGGTGGCGCGCGGCGAGGATCGCCAGCTCAGCGCAGAATCCGTTCCCGCCGAGGCCTACGGGGACTTTTTGTGCGCCGTCTTCGACGATTGGGTGCGGCAGGACGTCGGCCGAGTCCATATCCAGAACTTCGACGAGGCGACCAGGCCCTTCCTCGGCATGGAGCACGCGCAGTGCGTGTCCAAGCAGGTCTGCGGCAATATCGTAGTGCTGGAGCATAACGGCGACGTCTATTCCTGCGACCACTTTGTCGACCCGGAGCATCGCCTCGGGAATATCCGCGAAACGCCTCTGGCAGAACTGCTGGAGAGCCCTGCGCTGCGCGCATTCGGACGCGACAAACGCGAGCGCCTGCCGCGTTATTGCCGGCAGTGCGATGTCTTGGCTTTGTGTAACGGCGGCTGTCCGAAGGATCGTCTCGCCACGACGCCGCAGGGCGAGGAGGGGCTCAACTATCTGTGTCCCGGCCTGAAGCAGTTCTACATCCATAGCGGCCCGTACCTGCAGAAGCTGGCATGGCACCGCCGCTCGGGCGAGCCGATAGAGAACTATATGCGCTCGTTAAAGTCCGGGGATCCCGTGGCGGCGCCCAAGGCCAGCCGCAACGACCCCTGCCCCTGCGGCAGCGGCAGGAAATACAAGAAGTGCTGCATGTCGAATCCGGCGTCGTGAGGTGCGCGCGCGAAGGCTGCGCAAACCGGCCTGCTGATCGGCGCTGGAACTACCGTAGCCTGGTGGAAACCTCGCGCCGACTCGCCCGCCGCGCTCCGGACGTGCCGGGTCAGCGCCTTCGCGGTGAGGCGGCGTCGAGGAGCTTGACGAGTTCGGTGCGCGACATCGCGCCCTCGAAGCGTTTCCCGTCCGGCAGGAACCAGGTCGGCGTAGTGACCGCTCCGAACGACCGGCCTAGCGCGACGATCTTCTTGATCGGCGATTCGCACCCCGGTGCGGCGCTCGGACGCACCCGGCGCAGCATCAGATCCTGCCATGCCTTGGCGCGGTCTTTCGAGCACCACACCGATTCCGCCAAGGGGACAGAAGAGGCCGTGAGAATAGGGTAGAGAAACGTATATACCGTGATGTTGTCGATCTGCGTGAGGGTTTTCTCGAAACGCCGGCAGTAGGGGCAGTTCGGGTCGGAAAAAACGGCGATCTTGGATGCCCCCGTACCCCGCACAGCCTTGATCGCGAGCTTGAGGGGCAGCGATTGCCACTTGACGACGCTTAGCGCGTGCAGCCGCTCCTGCGTGAGATTACGGCCGCTGCGGGCATCGATGATCGGTCCCGGGAAAATCAGCGTCGCGCTTGGGTTCACGTAGTACACGACCGGGCCTTCCGCGCCGCGCACGTCGACCTCATAGAGGCCTTCGTACGGCGAGCGCAGCACGCGTTCGAGCTCATCTCCGGGCATCAGCCGGGATTCGACGAGGCGCCGCACGGCAGCATCGTCCGCGAGCGCCGGCAAAGCTGCAAATAACAGCGCGGCACAAACCAGGCGGCGATACACGTCCGATGATCTCCAGCGGCGCTGATCTAGTACGATGACACGTTAGTTGCAAAACAACGCGGCAAGCAAGCGACAACTTTGGTGCGCACCCGTGCAGGAGGGGCGCCCTCGCCCCGACCAGTGCCTTGGCTCGATACCCGATCGGCCCGGGTGCGGGCCTTACATGGACGTTCCCCGGTTTGCAAGGGATTCTTTCTGTTCCGGCAAAGAGGATAGGACTGCGTGCTTACATTCGGTCTGTGTGCGCGGCCTTGGTTGCCGCTGACCCTGATGGAATAC
>Ga0307377_10001024_pt1 | contig 36864 bp, 52 predicted proteins | sample TR3MG_FD_202535 | JGI IMG/M metagenome (GOLD analysis project Ga0307377, IMG submission 202535) | Soil microbial communities from Risofladan, Vaasa, Finland - TR-3 | ecosystem: Environmental > Terrestrial > Soil > Coastal area > Acid sulfate soil | place: Finland: Risofladan, Vaasa | collected... | reverse complement strand
TGTCCAATTGAAGAAGTCACCCCGTGCTTTTGAGGCAGGTTTTGATTACTGGATTAATAAATCTATAAAAAAAGTTATGAAAAAACAGGGCGTAATTCCAGATAACAAGTCACTCAACCCGACCGATAAATCGGCGGGTTAATTTGGCGTTATACAGCAGGAGGAATAAATGAAGAAAATCGCTGTCATAGTTGCATTTATTTTCTGTGCCTGCGGAGCATCCCAAACATGGTACGAGGAGCGCATCTCCAACTGGTGCGACAAGGAATGGGCCTGCCTCAATAATCCTACCTACCATAACGCCCCTGATTTCGTCATTGACATGGATGAATTGAACCAAGCATTTTTTGAGGCAAAAGGCGAAATTACTATCTGCCAAGATCCTGCTATCGAATGGAAAAGTAGTTGTGAGATCGCTCAATGTATGAAGGGTGACTGCGATACCTGTGCGATATGGCTATGGAGAAAATTACGGAATAGAGGCTGGCCAGATAATGTCAATGGAATGCTAATCGTGTATATCCCCTCGCGCGATTCTCATCATTTAGTAAATGCCCTGTGGGATGAACTGGATTATATCATTGCCGATGTGATGGGGATAATAGGTTCGAGACCGGGGAGTTTAAATGGTGTGGCTTTTCGGCCAGTAGTGTGGTTTAATCTGTTTGAGTATAGGGAGTTTTAATCCTTCCCATTATTCTTAATCTCTTCCGGTACGTCCATAGAAGGTTGTATTTTCAGTTCCTTCATAATATCCCATTGATGGCTTTCTATCCTGTTTGTTTGAGCTTGTAGGTCGGAGAACCGCTCTTTATCAACCTTGCCCCTCAATCGCCATTCCTGTGAAGAGAGCCAGAGTCCTGCGACCGCCAATCCGATTTTAGCTGTTATCCCTTCCATTTCCCTTTCCTTCATGTGAGATTGTGATTTTCATGGTGTGCTCCTAATGACAAATATCCTTCCAAACATCACCTATGTTGATTTTGCTACCTGGAAGTATTTGCTTCCAGTCATCGCCGATATTGATCTTGATATTTTGAATCACCTTCCAAGCATCTCCGATATTGATACTACCAAGTTGATATCCTTCAGCATATAAGGACATGGTAGTAGTAACTTTTTGTTCCATAAATTCTGTATTTGTGCATGGAATTGCGTCACCCGGAGGTGTGGGTCCCCAAAATCCCACTCCAGCAGTTGTAGTTAAATCTATCCTTCCACTACTATAATAAATTCCTATCCAATCATCTGTCTTTATTTCAAAAGGAGTAAAATCACCATTTTCCGCATCAAAGGTATTTTGTCCGGCTGATGTAATGTTACCCAAAGAACAATACTCTCTTGTCGAGAAATGAGTTGCATCCACTGGGAAAAACGAAGCTACTTTAACATCATTCATCGGTTGTATGGCAACCCATATATCTATATAAGTAATAATTCCTATAGCATTTGCTGGATTAGTTTTATCAACCCAAGTTCCAGAACCAATTACAGTTGGTCTATCCTTAGATTCTGGTCCTACATCTATCGATCTAGCCATATTTACGCCACATATTTAATGAATAAACTGCCTATTGTCGTGGTATTCGCCGCTGGTTCTGCCCCCGTCCCGTAGCAGACATTCACCACCTCATCCGTTGCTGCTGCGCCATGATCTGGGACAGTAGTAGGGGCTCCTATCGAAAGATTTCCTCCCTCATGTTGTATTAACAGAGTGCCAGCCGTGGTGCCATCTGATTTTGATTGTATTTCATTATTATCAAATGCTATATGCTGACCGGCAATGGCCCCTATGATGAAGTCCCCTGAATTTGCATCTAGACTAACATCACTACCCCCAAGAAGGATCAATTTATCATTAGCAGTAAGAGTGAGATAGTCAGCCGTATCATCAAAGGTTAAAATAGGCCCACCTGTACAACCAATCGTGTCATCATCTCCTAGGACGATACCGCCACAAGTTACGATTCCACATCCTACTGCCCCAACAGATGTAAGGTCTTGAGAGTTTAAATCAACCGCAGCATTAGCAACCGCAAGAATAGCATTTACAGTGGCAAAACCCGTAACATCGGCACCTAATTCCAAGGTGGTTCTCTGGGCCGCCACATTCGCATCGTCCAGCAAAGCCCTTCCTGCTGCCGTAATCGCCGCCTCTGCCCAGGTATCTATACCACTGGTGTAGAGCATCTTATTAGTTGCGGTTCCAAGGAGAGCGATGCTGGTGAGAGTGGCGTCAAGTGGCTGTATTCCAGCTTCACTCAACGATCTATCAACCCATGCATCAGTTACATATTGCAATATATCAAGGTGGGTAGGGCCAGTTATGGTAACATCGGTTAAATCATTAATAGCTCCACTCACACCGGCAGCCCAGACAAGTACGCCAGGATCATCATCCCACATCAAATACTTATCCACTCCGGGATCGGCGGGGAAGATTGTATCAGCGCCCCCAACAGCATGGCTGGCTGTATGAGCTTGAGGTGCATTACTTCCTGTTACATCAGCACCATCGGCCACGTTCAAAATTGCTAAGGCATCAGCCTTTGATAAAATCTCCGGCACACCTACTTCAGCAGTTGTTCTTCCAATGAATGAATCAGTAGCCATATTAGCCATTTTAGCCAGAGTCACGGCTTCGGCGGCTATTGTTAATTCAGTTGCCCCTGTAACCTCACCTGAGTGGGTGGCATTGGTGACTAGAGCATTTATCTGTGCTGCGGTTTTTTCAATCAACGTTCCACCGAGTTTGAGGCCCACTGTAGCGCCATCGTGCAAGATAACATCGAAATTACCAACAGAATCCATCCTCCATTTTTCAGTTACATCATCTGCCGTAGCACCGGAAGCGGTCAAAAACTTTATATTCGTTGGTATCTTGTTGGTGTCGATAACTCCGGTACTATCAAATAAAATTTGTGCACCTATTGTCGCATAATCTGAACCATCATGCCCACGGATATAAATACCAAAAAGAATGTCGCCCGTAGTAATTACTCCGCCCAATCTACTTTTAGAACCCTGTAAGAATGCTCCATATGCATTATCTGTAGTCCGAACAGAACCTATTCCACCAAAGGAACCCTGAACTTCAAAGTCAGCTGTAGATTGAACCTTAGTAGTTCCTCCAACAATTACATCTCCAGCTATTTCCAACCAATCATTAGTATTGTCAAAACGTATCTGAGGGCTACCATCTGTGACACCGATTACGCCATTGGCAGGTAGAACGATGTTGCCAGTCGTGGTAATCGTACCCACATTTGTAAGGTTTTGTGCGTTGAAATCAATCGCAGCATCCGCAGCGGCAAGGGCGGCGTTTACGTTGGTGAAGGAAACTTCGTCAGCTTCCTCCCAAGAAAGCGCACTCTCAGAATCATCCCACATCAAGTATTTATCAGCACCGGGATCTGCGGGAAAGATTGTATCAGCACCTCCTACAGCATGACTGGCTGTATGAGCTTTGGGAGCGTTGTCGGCTGTAACATCAGCTCCGTCTGCTACATTCAATATAGCTAAGGCATTAGCCTTTGAAAGAATCTCCGGCACGCCTGTCTCGGCAGTTGTTCTTCCAATAAATGACGCCGTTGCCATGTTTGCCATCTTGGCGAGAGTCACGGCTTCGGCGGCTATCGTTAATTCAGTTGCCCCGGTAGCATCCCCTGAGTGGGTGGCATTGGTGACCTTGTCTGTATTCGCACCTATGGCTGATAGTTGGGTAGAAACATTGAAATCATCGTTTAAAGTGAGGGTCTTGGGTGTGGTTCCCCCTGCTATGGTAAAGCCCGTGTCTGCGGCTGTAGGAGTGAGGGCATTCAAGGTTGTCACGGTTGGATTCGCAAAAGCGGGAGAACTGGCCGATTTCACAGCTTGATCGAACCAGTCATTTAAGGTACAGTTTCCAGCAACAGTCATTACCTTGGAAGCAGCGGAGAAGGTAAGCGTACCTGAATGGCCATCTCCTAATGTGAGAGATTCATTCAAGATAAGCGAGTTGGCCTGGCCTAGAGCTTGTAGGGTGACATTGTAGCCATCCCCCACAGTAAGGTTTTCACTGAGGTTCAATGTCCTTTCTGCATTCTGCGTATCAATGGCAAGTTGGGCCTTTTCACCACCCGAGGCGTGGAGTTCAATGTCTTGCCCATCCAACACCTTGAGATTTTCAGCCAGATCAAGGCTTCGGTTGCCCCCGTTTACGAGCAAGTTCAGTACTCTATCGGCCGTGGCTTCGGCCTCATTCCATTTCAGGGTAAGGGTATGGGAGAAATCAGTATCGTAAGCCTTGAACAGCTTGGCATAGATATTGGGGGCCACGAAGTCCACAAGGACAAGGCGTTTATCTCCTGTCTCATCATCCGGTTGGATTACCCAGGGAGAGGCTTCGGTGGCGGCTGAATCATCGTCTACAGAGTAGTGGCCGGAGAGGGTGGGACCGAGATAATGCACCATGTCCTTATCGGTAAGATCGGCTGTGGGGATCTTATCTACTGCCCCAGTGCCTCCGCCTGTAAGTGCTGCCGCCCATAGTGCTTCGTAGGCCATTATACCTCACCCGGCTGTCCTGAAAATATCTTCCAGAACAGGTTTTCTTTGAAAGGTTCGCTCAATTTTTCCTGCCTTCTTTCAAAGTCTCGATTGATCTCCTCTAACCTCTTCTGCCATTTTTTATATGCCAACACCTGATTTGTGGCTGAAGGTCTCCTTTTTTCATCAAGCACACCACTTGATTTTCGGGGATTGATGTATTGTATATATTCCCTATTAGCCTTATAGATTTGATATCCTCTCCAGCTATGAGGGCTTTGCCGTGTATATTTCGATACCGCGAGAAAGCTCAATACTTTCCCCATAGCATCCTGCTCATCCCCTGATAACATCTCGAATCGTTCTAACGGTGCGAGATATGTCTTTGTGATATACCATGAAAACTGGCCTAAGATAACGTGCTTTGGTGCGCCCCAATCAATGATTTTCTCTCCCTTCCAGTCCTTATTCTTTTTGAGCGAAACCATCATGTAGGGTATTCTCGCAAGGTTGAGATAGAGTGAGTTCGTCCAGGCCCTGCCAAATAGTTTCTCAAGTTCAAACATCGGGCCAGGTAGGGTAAATATCTCCTCTTCGCCTGATTCCTTTCGCTTAATCATCCGGTATGATTCAAGCCATGTGTAGCCTACCAGGGGAGCCCCGGCGTACATAAGAAACTTCAGCAAGGCGTATCTGCCAAGGGCCTTCATATTCTCCCGTGAGAAGTCTTCCGGCTTTGCTTCCCTTCCCATCCGTTCCTCAAAGGGAATTTCCTCTCTGGACGCTCCTTTATATGGTAATGCTATTTTCTCCATAGGGTGTCGTGCAAGGTTCCCATACAGGCGAAGCATTCCCACGCGATAGGTAGGGGTTAAAAATATCCGGTTTAAAAATACCCGTGTTCTGTTAGGTAAGTAATCATACTGCACCATTAACTTACGGGTTCTTTCCACAGCATCGGGTAAAGCCATTCCCTTTTCCATGAGGTTTCTAACCTGCGTCATTCTCCATATTCTGTCGAGGGTCCACGTAACTTTGAAAGCCGTGTCGTAAAAATCCTTTCCGGCGATAATCGGGTTTATCCACTTCTCAAAGTCAATTTCTTTCCCTACTGACTTCTCAAGAGCCTTGTGCCATTCCGGTTTCGTACTCTCCACATGGGCCGCCCACATCCGGGCCATGTCAATCATGCTCGGTCGGCCATGCCACGGGCTGCTGAATAGACCTAGTTTTTGGCTCTCCCTCATTAAAGGGCTATTTGTCATAACATCCCTGACTGCGGTATCCAGGTGCGGCTTTGCAATGCCCATGATGGTTTTCCCCATCTCTTTAGAGGTAAGTCCGCCCCCCATATATATCTGTGAAATGTCATTGACCGTCATTATCATAGGGTTGTAAAAAACAATGAACTTCCCTAATCGGTTGATACCATCATATCCTTTCAATAAAAGATTCCTTGTGGGATACTCTGCGGTAAACTCTATGATCGCATCTGCCAGGAAAGGGTGAGCCCCATAACCCTGTAATTGCTTGACACCCTTAATCGCCTTCCAATCAGAGGGCATTTCCTCTACGGGTAAAATCAGGTCGGGGATCTGCTTTAATCTCTCAACCTCATCATAAACGATGCACTTATCCATAGTGTAGTTGAGATAATCTGCTAGCAATACCCGTATATCCAGTTCCGCCTCTACACCTTTTTCTTTGGTTGCCGCTACGAACTCCTCCAGGCTTAACGTCTGCCTTCCGAGGAACCGCTTTATCTGGGAAGATAGTTTCTCCCCCCGCCTTGCCTTCCACTTACCGGGATAAACATTGTCAATGAATCCCATTATCTTTCGTGTCATGGAGGGGATGGCTATATGGGGAACGTATCGCCTCTTTCTCAGTTCTTCTATGGTAGCACGTAGATCATCCACGGTTTCTTGCCTGGTCGCCTTCGCCTTCTTGCTCACCATCACCTTGATTTCTTGCTCTAGCTGATCTATCTTGATCTGGATTCTGTTGATAGCGGTATCAGGCCACCTCATCGCAAGCTCTCTTTTGTTGAGGGCTTGCATGGCAAACTCTAAGGTCTGGTTGATAAACTCGGCTTCCCTATTCCTGCCTTTCGGTATAGGGTATTTGGTGGGATTCGATCTATGCCACGTTAAAGCCGTAGCCTCTTGCTTGGTGAAGCCTGGAAGTCCTCTCTTGAATACCTGCTCTAAAACCTCATCTTCCACGATCTCCTTAGATTCTTGTATGGAGGTAAACCGCTTCTTCATCTCAGGATTGAGGCCATAGTATCTCTTGAAGAGGGATTTTACCTGATCCGCTATAACCTGTACGGGGGCACCTGCTTCTTGGGTGGTGGGCTTTGTTTCCGTGAAGATGGTCTTGATGCCTTCCCAGAGTTGTTGCATACCGAGGAATTCAAAAAGCTGTCCAGTTTTATCATCTCGTGATTGTTGTTCTCGTATGGTATTTATTTGCTCCCGGTAAGCCTGTATCTGCTTCTCTCTTCGCTTCGTTTCTAGCTGATAACGGTTTTGGAACTTTTCACTCCAAGGCGTTGCCTCCTTTTTGGCAACATCGTAGGCTTCTTTTTCGAGGGCAGTTATCTTGGTTTGGAGTTTTTCAACTTCGGTGAGTTTTGGTTCTAAGGGCTTTCCGGTGGGTTCTATCTCTTCAGGCTTGAAACTTATGTCTTCTTGGAAAAAGGAATCACTTTCGCTTTGGATTGCTTTTCGCTCGTTTTCGGTATAATCCCTTTCTCTTGCAATCTCTTCCGCAACCTCTTTTTTAAGAGATTCTTGTAAGTCTCTCTCGCTGATACCACGGGCTTTTTCCTCCTCTGTGGCTTTCTTTTTTATCCTACCATATTCTTTAGCATCATGTCTAAACATTTCTTTGGATTGTTCAAGGGCGGATTCATAAATATTTTGCTGTTTAGGTGTAAGTTTTTCGCCTTTCATGCCTTTATCAATGGCTGCCAACACTTCTTTCCTGGTCCACCCTTGTTTTTTCATAAAATCAGGGTAGGTTGAACTGAATCCCTGCCATTGTTCCGTGCCGTCATAATCAATGGTTCTGATTCTTTCTCCAGGTCTACCCTCATCTACCATATCCCTGAGCATGGTGAGGTGGCCTGTGTAGCGTCCTGCATCGGGGGGGGTTACTTTGACAGCCTTAACCCCTTCTTTGATGGGGGTGGGTTTAGCAACATGAGGTGCAATCGGCACCTTTGTCCCCTGCCTTCCACTAAGTGACTTCTCCATCTTAGCAGATACGGGCAACACATCTTCAACCACCATCAAGGCATAATCCCTATCCTGTGGCTTACTCTCTCCGCTTGTTCTCCGAGCCTGAGCCGCCTTGTTTATCTTGCTGGCAACTTCCTCATTCTCTGCCGCCCTTTTCTGCCAATACTCTTCCTCTGCTTTTCTGGCTGTTCCATTAGCGGCTTCTCTCTCTGCCCTTGCGTTAGCTTGTGATTGATAGCCGGTATCGCCCCTGCTTCTCTGTTTGTTTAGCCAATCATAGACAGCCCTGTATTTTCTCGCTGTATTTCCCATCCCCCCTTCAGCTTCAAACATCTTATCCACAGAGCCATACTTTTTCATCAAATCATCCCATGAGGGTTGGTCTGGTTCCACTGGTTGGGGTTTGCCGCCTGGTCCTTTACCTTGCTTACCCCATCGCAGACGTATCTTTTCCCACGGTTGCGAGAGGAGTTTCTTTATCCTGTTGATTTCATTATTGTATGTTCTTTGCCACATCTTCGGGTTATCGTTGCCACCCTTGGGCCACATCTCTTTCGCCACGAGACTTCGGGCTAAAGTATATGCACCCACGGGCAACAGACCCGCAACAAGGCTACCACCTATCAACCTACCCCATTCATTCTCATTGGTGAGCTTGCCCCCTGCCCATGCGCCCACCTCGTAGCCTTTCTCCATCATCTTTAGCGTGAGGCCCACTTCGCCGGCACCCTTCAGGAAAGCGGGCAGGGTCTTTCCACCTACAATAGCCGCTTTCGGTAATTGAGCCGCCCCACCTGCTACCATTAAAGAGGCTGTCATTACAGGATCTTTATGTTCAAGTGCTTCTTGAGCAGGAGTAGGTAGGCGGGTATCCGTTAAGAAGTTATGCCATGCAACCCTTTTCTTGTGATCTGGCAGGGATTCCCATTGAGGAGATGATTCAACCTCTTTCTTGAACCAATTCGTTTTGACGGTTAGTTTGTTATCATCATCCAGGTTCAAAAAATCAGGGTGTTGTTCTATCTCTTCCCATGAGACAAAGGGTTCTATTTCCGGCAGTTCCATCTAATATCCTTCGGTCAGTTTGCCTATGAGATTTCCCACGTAATCGTTCTTCGCTTCTTTTGAAACCAACACACCGCCCATTCTCTTCGGGATTTTACCGGAAAAAATATCTCGCATCCCTAGTTCATACTCTCTCTGTAGTTCCTGTTGCTTTTTCTTGTATTCAGCGTAGGTTTTCCTATTAGGTATCCATAAGCCGGTCATGGGATTAAAGTCACCATAATCCGTCTTTAGTTGGTTCTGAAGCATCTTGTAATCCGCTCTCCAATCATCGAGCATCTGTGGTCGTTTTAAATCATCTCCTTCACCTTCCTTCGCTCTTTGCTCTGCCCTTATTTTTCTTTCCTCTGTTCTTCCTTCTGCGGCCAGTTTTCTTGTTTCCGCCCTTTCTTCCGTTGCCAATTTCTCCCTCTTGGTCCTCTCCTCCTTGGCCCGTTCCTGCTGCTCCTTTATGGCATTATCTATCTGCTTAACCACGCTATCCCTATGCTTCACCATCCGGGCCTGTTCATCCTTTTTCCGGTCATACGTTTCCAATTCTCTTTGAGTTCTGGCCTTGTTATATGCCGCTCTGATTTGAGGATGGACGCGCTTGAGATCCACACCTTCCGGGATTTCATAGCTTTTCCTCAGCTTCTTGTCCTCATCAACCATAGCCTTTGCCAGTTCCGCTTCAACATCGTAGTCGTCTGGATTGCCGAACCGCTCATAGTACATTCCCATGATTTTCTGTTTGTCGATGCCACGTTGTTGAGGTGCTTCAGGGGCTTTTTCCTCCGGGACATTATAAAACTCGTATCCTTCCCCTGTCTTGATAGCGGCGGGAGATTTTAGGCGACCAGAACGATAGCCTTCCTCTAATTGCCCCATGCTCTCCTGTGAAGGTGCTTTATGCATGATTCCACCTTCTGCTCCATAGGGCAAGCCTGACTCCTCATATTCTTTTTCTGGACCATAATAATATTTCTCCACCTCCGGCAACATCTCAGCCGGATATGTAAGCGCCTCATGCGGCCCTCGCATACTTCTTACTCCTAAAGGTATTGGTGGTCTAATAGGCATTTTGTTTTCTCCTTATCTATTTCTTCCCCAGCCTACCCGTTGTTCCCATTGCGGAAGAACTCCTTGTGGCCCTCTGAATTGACTGAATTCCGTGGGATAGCCACCCCCGAAAGGTTGATTACCTCCACCTTCCTGAACTGGCCCCCTAATCTGTTCTGTAATAGTAGGTTCCTGGGTAGTGGTTGTAGTTGATCCGAACTGAGCCATGTATTCCGTCATGAGAGATTGAAAATCAACGATAGCGGCCTGTTGTTCAAGCTGAACCAAGAGATTCGCTTGATTCGCTTCAGTCTCATATTGGGCCATAGAAGCCTGCGCCTCTATCTGATATTGGTTCATCATGCTCTGGAAAGCCGCCTGGAACTGAACATTCTCCGCTGATACATCGGCTTGATATTTCGCCATGACAGCTCCGACATCGGCATTGTATTCAGCAAGCCGTCCAGTCAAATCCCCTTGATACTTTCTGGCTATGGCATCGGCTTCGGCCTCAAAGTCCATTGCCGCCGCTTGGAATTGATAGCCATACTTGGCACTATATTCCTGGACCGCTGCACTGTGGGCCTCTCCCATGACCTGGCTTAATCCCCTGCCATATCCGGTCATGGCTTCCCTAGCGTTGTGGCGCGAAATAGGGTCGTTGCCCATCTTGGCAGTCATTTCCCTTAGCCCTTCTTTTAATCCACGCACACCAGGAGCAGCCTTTTTCTGAGCCATACTGCTAATTGCTTTCTCGCTCCATGCGGGGGCTTGAAATTTGGGTGCAGATGGAGCTTCAGGTGCCTCAAAAGTAGGCATAACGGGAGCGGCAGGGGCGTTATATTCGGGCATTTCTGGCATACCGGGAAGTTGTATGTCTCCCAAATCAGGCAATGTCGGGGTGTAATTAAATGATGGTGCCGGAATGCCAGGGACAGTAGGCGTAGTAGTTTGTGTTTGAGTGCCGGGAGTAGTTGTTTCCCAGATTCCAGTTTGGCCACCACCACTCCCCCAGTTGACACTACCGCCTCCTAGATTACTGCTAGATGGTGGGATATCCCATGTGCCGGTTTCAGGATTCCATATTCGGTCTGTCCCGCTCCCAGGACTTCCAGAATGATAACCCCAATTTCCGCGTTCATCCTGTCCCCATTCTCCCCCACTCGGTGCTGTTGAATATGTCATTGTTGTTCTCCTTTAAGGCTTTGGAATGAAAAACTCTAGTTCTGTTAAATCATAAGGTACTGGGTCGTATGTTCCTGAATGCTCCATAAAAAGATATTTCACAGGTTTTTTTTCCATCGGCCAATTTATCCTTGTCTCCTTGTTTACTATAGCGGGTTCGATAAAAACCAAAGTCGTCCAGTCTTCATCCATTAGATGAAAATACACAGGAATGGTTGGATAGCTTGTATTGAATGATATTTTTTCTGGATAAAAATTCTTTGTCCAATCATTGATAGCCTCTAACGCAATCATAGTTCCATGAGTACCATCGTCTACCCATTTATCGCCAAACCAATAATTCCATCCATATTCATCCATTTCAGGTTTCCAATGAGTATTGTCGAGAATGGAGAACCACCCATATTGTCCCCCTGCTTCCTCCTCTGGAGGAGCAGGGACATCCGTTCCTAATACAGAATCTTTCCCTCCCTTATATTCCATGTGTTGTTGCTTGGTCTGACCCAAATTTATCGCCATATATGGCTTTTTAAATGTACCGTATTGCATTTTAACGCCTGTAAAATTTATCGGGATATTCTCTCATCATCTCGTTATAATCGGTTTCCATGTATGGCTTTCTCCCTGGATCTATGATTGTTATCATTGGCAATTTTTCTGCTTTTGCTTTTTGGGCATCATATTTTTTGCCTGTAAAATTCGTGACCGAGTGCATATCCCAGATGCAATCAGTCCAATTAGTAAACTTGCAATCTTCCCAGTTCTTAGCCGCACAATCATCCCAACTCATTTGTCCGGTTCTTTCTCCACCTTAATCTCGGGCAATTCTTTCTTTTTCCAGAACCCACCCTCGGTAAGGGGCCTGTCGATTATCCTTTCCCTGCCCAACTCCTTAAAGGGGTAGGGCGTATTGAACCATCTCCTAGTGACTTGGTTTTGCATACAGTTCATACCCCACATCTAAAAGATATAGTTCCTGGCTTGCCGTGGCGTTCTGGAATTTCAGGCTGATATGAGGGTCCTGAACATCCATGCCTATCTTATGCCTCCTGAACGCATCCCCGGTTGTTTCCGCCGTCATGGGGAGATTGACCGCCGTTCCTTCCCGGGTGTTGCGGGAAGGTGTTACGATTACATTTCCGGCTGCCTGTGATTTCACCCGCAAAAGCATCTTGCGGAGCGCGAGGAAATTCCCGCCATAGTCGAGTTCCATCGTGGCAAAGGCATCTATGGCGTGGGAAGTATTGTCTATGTCTACATCATTAGTTCCTGTATTAAGATGACATACGCCTGAAAACTCCGAGTGCCCACCTACCCCTCCACCATATTGAAGTATGGCTACTTCACCGCTTGCCGCTTCTACCTCGCACATACAGGAAAGGTTTACACCAAGGACATCAAAGCTCCATGTTTTGTCTACCAAATCAAAAACGGGAAATAAATTAGGTGTTGCGGAATAGATTTCATATCCCTCTTCGGACTCTTCGGAAGCCATAATATCCGTATCAAGGGTTAACTCTATCGAGCTATTTACGCTGACAACCAAGGCAGTAGTAGCATCGGTCGTATTATAAACCGTATCCCCTTTTGCTATCTTATGGGTTATGGGATGAGTAGTGAGTTCCTTCTTGGTCGTGAAAGCTCCCGCAGTATCGACAAGTTTGTAGGGAACCGTACTTGTTGTCGTGCTGGTTAAAACGGGTTCTCCTGAAACTAATCCGAGGCGTAGTACATTGTCGCACGTATCGTGAAAGATGAAGTTTTCCTTTTCATATCCGCGCCTGATACACTCGGATTTTTTCGGGTCAAAGTAGTTCCGAATATCATCAGTGACAATCGATACGCTCATTCCATCGGTCACGCCCATTCCATAACGGTTGAGGAAAAATCCAAGAGTCTTTAATTTTTCCTCTGTAGCCGTGGAGGTCAAAACACCATCCACCACAACCGCACTCTTGGCGCTGAATGTTCCTACCTTGGATGTAACGAGTACCTTACCGTAATTATCAACGGCGTTCCCCTCAAAGAGCGTTATGCAGCCGCCCTCAACACCTCTCTCCTCCTGGAATACCAGAAGCTCGTTATAGAACTGTTTCATGCAGACAACGGGGTTTGTCCTTCCATCTCCCGATTCAAATATGGCAAAGTCATTTCCGTTGAGCATCAAGGGGTTATATCCAGCAGAAACGTAAACATACCAAGGATATCTATCAAAAGTATAAGTCCCTCTCCCCTTCCAGGCACATGATGCTTTGCCCACTTCCCCCGCTTCCTTGATATCAAAGAAAGGCATGGTTTCGATGGATATCTGGACATCTGAGCTTAGGGTCGCCGTTGATACATAGATATAATACCAGTAGGCAAGATACCGGGATTTCTGGAACTGCACGGGCTTTGCCGCCGTTGTCGGTCTCCCCCAGGTAATCCAACCGGAATTAGCGAACCCACTCGTGCCGTCCACAATAGTCCCTACCGATGTCCAGTCTATTCCCGTCCATGTTTCAATACCAGCTATAGCAGACGTACTGTTCGTATTAGGTGTATCCCCTACATCAATATAAAGCGCGGCAATAGGGTCCGCAGAGCAGAAATAAATCCTATCCTCCGAATCATCGGCGGAATGAACCATTGAATCGATTTCCACCATCTCCCCCGAAAAGACGCTGTACTTCTCAGCTTCCGCTTGTTCTAAGGTCTTGCCGGGATCATAGCGAATGGCTTTCCCTATGCCTCCTGTCCCTCCACTTCTTCCTCTTCCAAGGGATTGTGCGGTTTGCTTGTATACGCTCGCACTATTATCGAAAAACCGTGCCTCAATCGCATACTGCGGTATCCCATCCCATAGGTTCACAATGTTCTGAAAGGCGCTCCCGTAGGTGAGGGATGATACTTCTACCTCAGCGTCAAGTTGTGTGGCCGTTTCCCACCGATACCAGAACCCGGATATACCGAACATATAGAATGGGATTTCATCGTCAGGATGGCTCCATGTCATAGTACCGTTTTCACCAAGAGTATCCGTATCGTCTTTACTGGTATTATCTACTTCTTCAGTATCCTCCCAGGTATTATCCGATTTCCGATAACTCAGCGTTCCCACGGCTTGGGTATCGTTTTCGTGGCCCGCAACGAACGCCCAGGTCAACCTATTGGCCGGAACAGGGGTACAAATAAGTATGCACTCGTTATTGTCATAGGTATCTAAAGAATCAAGCACGGCAAAGGTTGTAATGGCACCATCCGTGACTTCCTTGCTGTAATCGGTGTAATCCTCATCGGGGATATCAGGGAGTTCGGTGTCTGCGCTGTCGTATTTGATGAATTTCGTTACATAGTTCGCTGTACCCGCATAGATTTGATGCTGGTCCGCACCATTAGAATAAAGCATGAGATCCTTGATGTTGCTCCATGAAGCGGGAATTATGGCAGCATAATTGTTGCTGTCATGCACATCATTTCCGAAACCACCCGTGGTTACAGTGGGTGGATTATCCTCTGCTTCAAGTAGATTTCCGTTCTCGAATTGTGCGAAGAAATGCCGTTCTGTCCGGGTTCCCTTGGAAAACTGATATAGAGATAAAACCTTATTGGTCCCTTCTTCGGTAGTGTGCTTTCTGGCGCATCCCTTTCTTTGCTCCATCCCAGGGTGTGCCTGACGCATATTCTGAATCATGGAATACCCGCCTCCGGGGATAAGTGCCTTTTCTATGGCGGTCTTCGCCCCTCCCCTGAAAGGAACCGTGTTTATAGCTAATATTTGTTGTTTCCCGCTTGCCATTATGCCCGTTTCTTCAAATTCACCTTGAAGCCTCTTTTCTTAATCATGGGCCTCATGTTGGTGTAATCCTCTTTTACTTTCATGTCCCAGAGGCCAAGGAATTCCCTGGCGAATTCTCTCTGGTCATCGCGGTACTTATACTTGGCCGCTGCATAGTCTATGATCGCCTCTGAACCCTGCTGAGAGAATCGATAAACCCCGTAATCGCTGAATACCGGCTCGGGCCGCTCTATGTACTGCACCCGTACCGTGTCGTCCTCATCGTCCGGGGGTGGGTCGAGGATGAGTTCATATCGGCCTTGGGGTTGGATTACGTAATCATCCTTATCTGTCCAATCATTGTCTGTCCCGTCGCCAAATAAAGCGCACACGAGGGCTGTTGCACTAGTCACCGACAATACCACTCCATCGCTTTCATCAGTTGTATTGTGGATGATATCCCCCGCACTTACATACTCCGTGGTGGTAAAAAGGGCATCTGTATTGGTGAGGGTGCATTCACCTCCGGAGGAAGCTCCTGCCGATGTAGCCGATCCGGTTATCTGGGAATAGAGGGATTGCTTATCTCGGATAGAGAAATGGTCAGGAACATCTACGCCTTCTTGACTTGCATCTGCTACGAGTTGGTAGGTGTTGGCATGAATGATGTCCTCATAATCCTTCCAGGTAATGAAATGGTAGTTGGTTTGATCGTAGTAGCGGACATAGAAGCGGTTGAAAGAATCGCGCAGATAGAGCTTCAGGTACTTCACATCGAGTACGTAGTTCACCTGATCTGCTACGGTGGCGATATCCTGGTAAGAGGTGAGGCAGTTTGTCTTTGCTACATATCTCTTGGCACCTTCCCATAGAAACCAGAAGGATGTTTTATCCTTCATCCATGTAGCAAGGCCATCCTCATCTAGGATCTGCTCTAATGCATACAAGTATTCCTTCCCGTCCATCAATACTTCTCCTATCGTTTGGGAAGGAGGCCAAGGAAAGGATTACCTAGTCTTTGTGTATTTCAGGATGATGCTGTAACCATACCCGGAAGTAGCCATATCATCCATTTACTCCCCTTTTTTGGGCCTCCCCCCAGTTCTCACGGTTACGTTATCCCTTCTCAGGGTTTCAACATTCGTCGGTTCTCCCAACATTTTTCCGATTATTTTAAATGCTTTTGAGGCACCATCTCTGCTAACCTTGCCATCGGCAACCTGAAGATTACACATTCTTGCTATTTCAGGATGTACGGTAATGCTTGGCGTAATCATCCTATCAGCCTCTTCATGTGCGTTGGCAGTTCCGAGCATCATTTCACTACGGGTATACATGTAGTTTTTAATGTCTTTTCCCAGCTCTTTGTATACTGCATGAAGTTCATCTTTTTGCTTATCATTCAATTTGGGCCTGGATTTCGCTATGAGATCGAGTTTAGCTTTTTCTCGTTTCAATTCTTCTCTTGCCGCGACCACATGCTCAAAGGGAATCCGGTTTTCTTTTAATTCCCGCTCTTTCCTGTCGTGGCTTTCTCGTAGCTCATCAATCTGAAATCCGTGCATCCAGACTGGGTACTCTGAAGTTACTATGCCATCCGGTTTGCCTTCCTTGCGGTCTATCGGTCCAAAAAATTCGATGTCCTTCATATTATCTCCTTTGGTTAAAATTCATATTCTAAGATAACGTACACTGTCCCGGCTTCAGCCTCATCCGTTACATGCGAAATGGTAATCATTTTTCCAGCCGTGAGAGCGGTTGACGCTAAGGTTAGTTCTTGAACCGTGCCGACAGCTTGACTCGCAGATATTAAGCCATTTGCTTGATCGGTTGTACCCAAAACATAGGCATCAACATCATCACTTCCACCATCAGCATTGGCGTAACCCACCTTGACTGCCATAGTATCAACTGAGCCATCGGTTGCTTCTATAAATATCATAGCTGCTCGCAGCAATGTTCCAGCGCGAGGGATGAAAATAAGATTATCTAAAGTAGCACTAGCTTCTGAAAGATCTATCGCCGCTGATTGATAATGATAAGCCTTACGTGCTCTCTCTATTTCCATGATTACACCTCTTCCATGTACATCACCGAAACGCCATCCCCTGAAACGCTGACATCAATCCAGATATCTGTAAGGGAAATTTGGGTGCCAGCCTCGTATCCAAAGTCTATGGCTGTCATCCTGATACTATCTCCGGCAGATAAGTCCGCACCATAATGAGTACTTGAGACATTCTCATCACCAATGTAGACATAGCCCGTGTTGGATCTTTCTGCGGTGATAAGAACAGCCCCTACATTTAAGTCCAAGGGTGTCAAGCGTTCCTGAGTGGTAGTAATAGCTACCGTTGATAAAAAGCACAGTGGTTTAATGTTCATGTTTACCTCCTATCATAGTGAGCTGTGATACCTACAGACACGGATGCCTGCGTATCTGCTCCCGATAGAATAGCCTGCAAGCCCTCATTTACCAGGTCACTAACCTTCACGCCAGCTTCGCCCCAGTCCACAGAAAAATCCTTTACGCTATCTACATCAATAGACCACATCCAATCGGCATCATCTGTTTGGATAGTAAGAATACCATTACCGCCCACAGCAGCTTTAAAGACCGAGATATTGATCTTCTCTACATAGAGGTATAGACCTGCATTTCTGGATGACGACTCTATGATCTGAAGGCTGGCATTCTCTTCTTCTACGATACCGGAAGCGTTAGCAGGCGGCATCCCATCTGCTCGTAAAAAGCCCATTGTTATCTCCTTGTTGAAGGGGGGCTTTATCGCCCCCCTTAGTTTTTACTCAGCGGCAGTACCAAGAACGATACCGTGAACATCCACACCAAAATCATCAACAATGTAACTTTCCAGACAACTCATATTGCCGATGTCATAGTTAGCAGCCGTAGTTGCTAATCCACCGGATAACATATTCCGAGCAAAGATTCCGGTTGCATTGGCATCAAGTTCTACTGCCATATCACCTGCGGTAACGCTGTCATTCTTGATTGAGTTGTCAGCTATATACGCCCTCAAAATCTCATCGCACGAACCTGGAGTGGTGTTATCAAGGGCATGTTCAGTAAAGTGACCTGCAATCTGATTGCCTACAATTTCGAGGTCATCACATCCATCAACAACTACTCCTGAAGTTGCACTTGCCGTATGTAGACTGTGGAACTTGTTGTAGTAAATCTTAACAAACTGTGCATCCGTAGCAGTCAAAAGATTAGTGAATTGTGAAGTGGCATGCATCACGGTCTCGCAACCATCAACTATGGCTGCTTCACCAGTAATATTAATAGCATTTGTAACCGTGGCTGCTACAGTACCAAGATCAAATCTCAGGTTAGAGACCCTTACTGAGGCCCCTGTAATAGCAAATGTCGCCCCTAATGCACCGAAAGTGATAGTCGGTCTGTTTGCACCCCATCCCAACCCATAAATGCAGATTCCCGCAATATCGGCTGTAATGCTGACAATCGGATCTTCGCTATGACCAGGCATAACCAAAATCACATCACCCTTACTAGCCGTACATTGACCGATTGCGTAGTCTATGTCTGCAAACGGATGATCCGGATCTTTACCATCATTAGCGTTAGAGCCTGAATCGTCTACGAAAAAATAAGTACCTGTGGTTACGGGAATTTGAGAACCCCCGATTACAGGCACACCAAATGAACTTATCCCGTTAGGAAATTGCGTGAGTCCCATCATATTCTCCTTTTGGAACGCCTCCCCTCATCTCATGGAGTCGCTCGGATGATTTTCACACCCGCTTACCCTTTTGTATCCAGACAGACTCTCATCAAACCTGCCTGAAGATTGAACGCAAAAAACCCCCCAAAGAAGGTGATTTAAGTCATCTATCCTTGGAGGGTTTCTATTGACTAGAGCGTCCCTATGTGTAATTCAGTATGCTCTTAAGGTTATTTTACTTTATTCCAGATTTTAGTCAAAGCTGCTGTGATTGTATCAAGTTTGTTTGTGATATCAGAAACGTCAATTACACCCATTTCCACATATCCGGTTTTATTACAAATGGTACAATCCTCTCCTTGTCCTGTAGCAGTAGGTATGGTTCCAGATCCTTGGCATACTGGACATGGTTTTTTAATCGTAAGCATAAAACCTCCTGTTAACCTGTAGTAATTGTGATAGATTTACCACCATAACCAACTGCATCAGCAGTATTGGTAAAACAATATGTGGCTAGGTTGCACCAATAATCAAACCCATACATAAAACAGTCTTTGAGACCTATCATGTGAGTTGACCCACAATCATCAACGATACAATAATCCGGCATAGCTGCAAGATTTTCGTAAAAGTTATAGAATGTACATTGATCAAAGAGCAACAGACGATCAACTGCATAATCCGCTGCAAGATGAATTAACTTCGGATCAGAACTTCCGCTAGTTTCACATCTCATTTCAAACTGACAGTTACGGAAAATTGGTGCAAAACCAGCCACCGCACCACCCTCAAACAATACTGCACCTGCTCCAACCGTACGGGCATTATTGCCGGCACTTCCAAAAAGGCAATTTTCTGCCGTAAATGCGTTACCCGCTCCTGCCGTCCCTGATGCAATAATAAGAGGAACACCACCATCAGCATGATTTAACTGATTGGCACCATTCCCTCCCCGTGGACGACAATTATTCATATAAGTATTCTTAGCGGAAATAAGGAAATCGCAACGGTTATCATTGCCACTATATGTGTTCATAGTTTGGAGTCCATGAATCTGCACATAGTTGCCAGTAATGTTAAAAATGTTATCCACTGCCGAAGTTGCACAATAAACCCTTACCGCACCTTCAGTAGCCGTTGTAGGACAATGCCTTTGATTCGGCCCGCCAAGACCAACTAAATGTGTTTGGTCTTTAGCCCATGTTAAAGATGCGGTGACTGTGTAATTTCCAGGAAAAACATAGACTGTATCGTTCCGGCCAGTCGTACAAGCAGCATAAGCATCGGCTACCGTAGTAAATAATTTATCATGGGGAAGATTAGCTTCAGACCATGTCCTAAATTTATTGGTTGTGGAGTCTGCCGCTGTTACGAAAAAGGCATCTCCAGTGAGCCCCTGCGTATTGGGGCCAACAGGTACACCAAAACTTGTTATCCCGTGTGGGAAATGTGTATAACTCATAATAAATCCTTTCTAGGAAACCTGCCCTGTCTCATGCACGTCCCGAGAGAATCACACTCTCGCTTACCCTATTGTATTAGGGGAAGCCCTCGTCAGGCTGTCCCCTAATTTTTGTTTAACTCACGTTCTGTCCGTAGATCCAGCGCCAGTTTTTAAACCCATAGCCAATGTTCATATACACAGCTTGTTGCGTGATATATGTCATAAAATCTATCGTGGTTTTGGGTTCGGGCGCTATTCTGTCAATCCAGATCAAGTCTTGTTTCATCCGGGCCTTGTCAACCATGAACCAGTTATTGGTATCCGAATCATCAAGCCTCATATAAGGAATGACTTCATAACGGCCGTAAGCCATATTGACGTTATCATGGGCCACATCCATGCCTTTGGGAGTTTTCACCAGTTCATAGGCATCGTCAGCCAAATAATCCGGTACGATCAAAGACAGATTATCGCCAATATCGATCCGCTCTGAAATATCGCTTCTGAATTTCCTCATCAGGATTCTCGTGGCGGCCACACCTGTTTTAGAAAAGGCAGTGGTTCCAGAGTTGCTAAAACCGGAAGATGTCGAAGTTCCTGACTTGGTTAGGTGAGCGGTGCTACAGAGAGACACGCCTTCCTCTGATTCCATGAAATCAAAGGCGCTTGAAAAGGCACCAGTAAAAGCCCTGGCACCGCATTTCTCTCGCACCCTATGTGCTGCCCGCATCAGGCCAGCAGATTCATTACGGAGAACGTTATATTTCTTGTTATCGAGAAATTTCCGTTCCCACTGCAAGCCGCCTGCGTACTCTTTAGGTTCAATTTTCGTATGATAACCCGGATACCTGGCAAGAAACGTAATCTTGCCGTTAAATTCTGGAATATCCGGCACATCGCCTACATTGTAGAACTCTTCCCATGCACTATCACTATCAAGCATCCGATAGAGAGTAGGGATCATGGAAGGAAGTTCATTGTAGGCATTTTCCGACACTTCTCTGAGATCCTCTACGAGCAACCTCACAAATGCTGCACTGTCCAGTGGATTAGCCATAGTTTATTTCCTCCTTATGATGCCCTTTGAGTGGCATACGGGCCAAAGTTCATAATGTTCCAACGAAATTCACAATATTCGTTGCCTTTTTCGGCAAGGTTAAGTCTGATTACATCAATGGTGTAACTGTTTGTTCCACATCCGTCAGCGATATCGAAACAGTTGCAATAGGTAGCCGCAAGCTGACACTTCCCATAACCAAACAAGGGAAGATTAACCACGAGAACCGTATCACCCGCTTCCATATCAGCATACATAGGTATGTTAAAATCATGTTCTGTGGTACTCACAGTATCCATTATTCTGTATTGACCTGCGTTCTTGCCTTTCCTCACATAATAAGTACACAACCCATCAAGCGGGGTACAATCTGTGGTAGCCACTGTATCGCCACTAAGACCATTAGTATCAGTAGTAGCGACCGTTTCTTCCGTTGGAGGCGTTCCCGGAGCAGTAACCACGAGATTTGTTCTCAGAATCGTGGTGGGATCAATGAGAGTACATTTAACCATTGCTTCCCTTGCCCCGGCAGCCAGATGCCCACCTGTGCTCACATATTCGGTAGTAGAATCATGGGGGCTCACATAGGAAATGTACTCACATTTGCCAGCCGCACTATAAAGCGGCCTTCTCAGGTTGTTCCCAATAACGGCACCAAACGGCGTATCAATATTGGTCTGAGCCATGTGCCCAGAAGCTACAGGGAATTGAATCATCGCATAATCATCAGCAACGGCAGATTTATCACGGCATACACAAGCGCCGTTATAAACATCTCCGTAGATTGGAACCCATATCGCATGAGGAGTGCCATAAGCCTGTGAAATAGGCATGATAAACTCCTTTCTTGTTTTAGTTAATAATCGCCTCTCCAATTCGGAGAGCCGCACAATGGACAACCTGAATTCACCACCGGTTGATACCGAGTACTGGCCCACGTCCCTCCTGCCGCTTCGCAGATGGTTTGTGTCTTACCCGCTGCTCCCTGACAGTGATAGGCGGTGTTGCCATACTGATCCAACTGGGTATATGCCGTTGGCGTAATATCGGCTTTGCTTTCCGGCCCACCGAGTTCATCTCTGTCCACGTTACAGATGAACCCGCAATTCCAGCAGCGATAGTACTTGCCGTAATCCTCCCCACCGCCTCGCACGGAATTGCCGCGCACGGGGATGGTTCGTGATTCCTTGGGAAGCCTATGCTGGTAAGCCATACTTGCCTCCATAAACAAAAAAAGCCCCACGGGGATATCTCCCGGTAGGGCTTCAATTTTCTTGAGTGTCCCTGAAAATTAAATTCTACTAATATCTCTTAGCAATGGATAAGGGCAAATCAGAAGCCAGTGCCTTTTTAACCGCCTCTTCGCTCATGCCCGTAGCTTTTACATAATCTTCCGCGAAACTATCGAGTTTCGGCATCGGAGTTTCTTTCTCAACCACCGGCTCTCCTTCGGAACCTGCCCCGAGAGGCAAGTCGTTACCTTTCCCCTTCAAGGGATTTTCCGGGGTTCCTGATTTCTTCTTGTAATAGGCGTTGGATGCTTCGAGATAGTTATAACGGGCATCCGCTTGAGGATCGTTTGACCGCCTGACGTTGTGGTTGGCTTGAAACTCTTTCAATATGGCCTCGTAATCGGCCTCATCTTCTTTGGCCTTGTACTGGCCGATGGTTCTGAAATAAGCCGTGTTGTAATCGGCATCCGCTTTCTTTTGGGCAGATTCCCTGGCCCTCATTTTTTTATCCCAATAATCATCGAGTTCCTTTTTGTTGAGAATCCGTTCTCCATCAAACTCATCCATTTCCGGGGTTTCCTTCTTTTCCAATAGTTGATCAATCTTGTCGCTGATAGACCCTATTTCAGAATCTATCTTCTCGTTCAATTCCTTGACCTTTCGCCCCAGATCGGAGCGTTCCTTGTGCTCCTCTAATTTCTCCCTGGCCGCTATCGCTTCGGGGGTTTCCTCCGGTTCTTTGACTTCCGGTTCCTTTACCTCTTCTCCCGCAACAGCGTTGTTCAATGCCTCTTCACTCTCCTTCTCTTTTGCCATGTTTACCCTTCCTTCATGGTTGTTAGATTCTTGGCATGAGAATTTATCCTGTCCTTGAAATCCCTGAGTAGTTCCAGACACACCCTGTATTCTGCCCTGTCCTTTTCATCGGCTTCTTCGGAGATAATCTTATCCAGTTTCGCATCGGTCATACTTAACAGGTGGCCTAGAATCTCTTTTCCGGCAGGTGTTTCCCATGCGTTTATAAACTGCTTGTCTTTGCCTAAGACGGATAGGAGCCTGGAAGTCCTCTCGGCCCCATGCCTCTTGGTATATCTCTCTACATCATCCACGTTGATCTCAGGCATAACCCTCCTTAGTTTGGTTCTAATAAAAAAAGCCCCATGAAGAGGGGTTTCCTCTCCATAGGGCTTCCTTTATCGGGAGCGTCCCTAGATTAAACCAAAAAATCTAACTGCTTACCAGGTCATCTCATCCTCCTTCCTTAATCAAAGAAATCAGTTTCTATATAATTAAAAAGTGTAAGTTACGCTTAATCATATACAACTAAAAATCTAATGTCAACTATTTTCTTATCCATACCCTCCCATCGCTTCTCTGGCCCCTCCCTCTTGTGAGCTCATAGGTATCTGATTCTGATTAGAGGGGCTTCCTTCCATGCCCGGTTGCCCACCTCCACCTTGACCTTTCGGCTCGATATCGGTTGCGAGAAACGCTTCCGCAAAATTCACATACTCATCACCCATCAAACCGCACATCTTGGCAAACACATAATTTATCGTATTCGCCTTGCCGGTCTGCACAGCAATGGTGAAAATCTGCTGCCACATCCTTAATTTTGCCATCTTGGACTGTTCGGATTCTATGGACTGAGAAAGCGGCTTGAAGGTGTAATCGAGGGTGGGGTTGAAATCGTAAACCTTTTTGCCCATTAGCTTGAGCCCTGTCTGCGGATAGGCGAAGGTAAAGGTCATTTGCTGTATCATCCAGTAAAGTTCATGCAGGAAGGTATGTTCAAAGGTCATGGACTTATAGTTTGTCCGGTTGCTTACCTTCCCTTCTGCGCCCACTACGGCGGTTGCGGTTGTACTGGCCTTACCGGGCAGATCCCCCATTGTGGTCGGGTAAATGGACATAACCTGATCCATCTTGGTCGAATACATGTTTATTTGGATCATAGCCCCCTGGATATCATCGTCTATCTCCATCTCCACAAGGTCTTCCTTGGGATTTTCAAGTTCAATGACATGCTCGGGTTCGATATAAAGCGAAGTGTTATCCTCGGTGACGTATCTTTTGCCCTTCATGGTAGGGAGAGTGGCAAGCATTACCCTGTCATTGCTCACATTGGCCGTATCGTCTATGCCTTTTTGCAGGTCTCGGGCATATTTACCGTCACCCATGCCCCCGTCCTTGGAGGGGTGGATGTAGCAAAGACCCCGTATCACGGGTTTATAGGGTGTTCCGGCTGAATCGACATAGGGCGTGGGGTGGAAGGCAATCAAGGTTGAATGGCCGGCGGCTTTGGCAAACACCATAATCACTTCTATAAACTCGGCATTGCTCAATGGTTTCCCGTCCATGTCTATTCCCGGTTTCACCTTTATCGGGTACTGGTCCTCTGCTCTTTCCTGTACTATCGCCCAATACTTGCCGAGCCGCTTGTAGATATCGAACGGCTTTTCCCCGATGAAAACGGGGGCAGGGGGCGTGTTTTTATCCTTGTCCCTGGTTTCCCTGGCTGTCTCTGTCTGCTCTACCCCTTTTTTATCCTCCAAAAGATGTAGGTTGATATAGCCTTCCTTGGCTTTCGCCTTTTTCAGATCCGTTAGGGTTTTCTCTGATCGGAGGTATATAAAATCCTTTTGCTGGAGCGAATAGACGTACTTGTTGTCAGTGACTACATTCCGGGGGTCGAGTATCTCATAGTTGAACCTGTCTATCACGGGAACCTGGCCGTATTGGTCCTCTTCCACCACTTTTGTAGCGGGAACCTGGATTTCCCTGTCTACGATATCATTGCCGTAAATATCATAATCCAGCTCTTCTCTCCGGCTGGTAATGCCAACGATATCCCGCCTGGTTTCCTGCTCCCACCAACACTCGGCGTATACCCTGCCGCTCAGATTGTTGTTGAGCTTTCCCCGGACGAACTTGAAATAATGGTACAGGTGGTTTTGATTGAGGGTGCGGTTGATGAGTTCTTTCGTGGCAGCCGCATTTCTCAGGGATTGCTCGCCCTCATCCTCGATATAGCATTCCACAAAGTCCCTGGTCTGGAAATATTGGGCCACATCAAGGGATGATTGCGTTAGGACGTGGGCGGCAAATTCCGGTATACTGATATCGCTCATCCAGTCATATTCTTTCTCCGGGCGTTCGGCATCGAGAAGGGCAACGTAGGTTTCATAGTCCTCATTATCCTGCCGGGAGAATCCCTTGTAGGTCTCGTACTCGCCCGTGAGGAGTTTGCTTGCGAGTATTGCTTCTACCCGCTCATCGAATTCATGGTTTACTTTTGGTCGTCCCATTGGTTCCCCCAAATAAAAAAGTCCCACCAAAAGACTTGATAGCCTTCTAGTAGGGCTTCTAGTTGATTAGAGCGTCCCTAAGTTATATTACGCCGTCGTTATCTGCATCATGTCTTCATCTTTCCGCCATATCAATGTCCCGGTTTTAAAATCAAACAATTCTGCTAATGATTTCCCGCTTTCTTCTGTTGCCTTAGTAAACTCATACCAAGGATATTGTATTATTTTTTTATCCTCACTTTTTTTTATAAATATCCCCGGATAAAAAGAAGGAATTTTTTCTTCCATCACTCCCCCCACCATCTAGCTGGTAAAGTTTGATTTCCAATTCCATTTAATGGAGGATTTCCAAGGTCGAAAATAGATCCAGTCTTGCTAATAAATAAAAGGTCTACATACCATAAATAAAACATCACTCCTCCAACATCTCCCCCTTAATGGTCTCCCTCACGTTCACATGGCTTATCCCGCCCTTGAACATATTAATCTCAGTCTCAACCGGTATATCATGCTTGCCTATCTGAATTATGCCCTTGAATGATATATTACCAACCTTCTTCGTGTCAAGGAAATTCTGTAGTAGCTTAACGAGGGGGTGTGTCATATCTTAAACACCACCGGGCTTATCAATCGTTTTAAGACCCTTTTGCACTTCGGGCACCTTATCTTCGTGTCGAACTTGTGGAGCCGGACAAATATCTCGAAGATGCGTTTACAGTGCTTGCAGCGGAAATCATATAAAGGCATCTACCTATTCCTCTCCTTCCATTCCCGTTCCTTGATTTTCTCCATGTTATGCTCGTCCCTGCCTTTCTGATCGTCCAAATAGGTGTTCTCCCTGGTATATCCCTGCCGCTTCATCATGGTTCCACACCGGGGGCAGTCCATCCAGCGTTGACGGCCAACAAGGGCCTTCTGGACACGGGCACCACATTTAGGGCAGTCGAAGCTATAGAGGGGCATTATTTTTCTCCTATTAATTTACGTAACACAGACGCCTCTGGCAAACCTGATTCGTATATCGCTTCAGGAAAACTCAATCCCTTGCCATTTTTTAAAACCCTATTATAGTTGCGCGCTATTTTATTCCCTTTCCTGTTGACGATGCCCCATTGTTTCTTTGCCATTTCACCGAATAAGACGGACGCAAAATTGGCTTGTATCTCGGGCATATTAATACTCCTCTTCATCGTTGAGACTTGCTATATCATCAGCACAGGATTTACATACAGTAGCACGACCAACTATATATCTGCCCCACTCAAATGAACCATGATCTTTAATAATCCTTTGAACATCTTCCTTGGAGCAAGTATATCCGGCCTTTCTGTAAATGAGTGTTTCCCCACAAAAAAAACAACTCCTTGCTTCGTAATTACATTTTAGTTCTATTTTCCCCATCACCTCAACCTCACTTTAGAGGTTACTTCTATGGTTTCGATTTGATATTCACTGCCTTGAATTACTGCATGAATTTGTGTGCCATAATGGGCATTTTCATCATCTTCAATCGCTTTTATTTCAGCAACTCTAAGCTCAGCATCTTTAACTTCTTCAAATTTTTCTATCTCCATGCCATCATAATTTGACCAAATTAGAAATATCATCCTACCTCCTTATGGAATCCTTTTAAATATCGGATCAAGTATTTTATCCAACAATTTAAAAAAAGGGTTTGTGGGCCAATAGATGATTAGAATTACGCCAATTATTACCCCTAGACAAACTGTTATAAAATTCCACATCTTATCTCCTCCCCTGGAAATATTTATAAATTATAGGATGTTTTATTTTTAAGTGTTGGTTAAACTCAAACTCCGAATAATATTGTGGGACCGCAGGAATAAGACTTTTTTCATTAATATCTTTTTCCCAAAAAGCATCTGTTACACAATAGGCACAGGGCCAAACTTTAATCTTTAGATTCATCTCCTCCCTTGAAAATATCGTTTCGGTTTATCTACACGGCGTTCCGGCCTTTCCCTCCTGGGCCTGAAGGCAGGGTTCTTGAACAGGGCCTCCACCACCATATTAAAATGACTCCATTTATCCTGCGCCTTATTCTTCTCGCCCCTCTGAATCCTGTCTTTCTCCGCTACAAACTCTTCCCACCGCCACATCCTCATCATCTTGGCCGCAGTCTTGCAATCATTGAGAATCCATAGGGTGGGCAGAAAGATTGTCCTCCCATCCTTGGTAACTTTGTTGTTGAACGGTCTCCCGCACTCCCTGGAGTTTTTCAGCCTCTTCTTTATCTCATCCCGGCCCTTTTCGCCCTTGGTGTCCCATGTCTGCCAGTACGCCCCGGTCCCAATACCTTCCCGTTTGAGTTCGTGAAATTCCCGGTTGATATCATCGAGTACGGTTATCTTATCTTTCTTTATGCCCTCGGACAAGGGATCTATGAGATTGAGGATGAACTTGTAGTCCTTTCCCATCAAAGCGAAGTTGTAGCATATTTCCTTGGTGATGAGTTTGTCGGGCGAGGGATTGTAATCGCACCATATAACGGCCTCGTTCTCCGATGACAGAGACATACAGCCACACGCCCACGGGGTCTGGGGATGATAGTCTATCCCCCTGCCATGCGTCCAAAAGTGGGGTATGCCATAGGGGAAATATGTGTCCTTGTCAATCATGTGGATCGAGTAATCAAACCCTTTGAATATCCTACCCTTGACCTGCTTGTGTACGCCGAATCGCCTGGTAGCGACAACATCTGGGTCGTCATACTGGCTCATCTGGTTTTCTATCGCTTCTTTGGTGAGGGTAGGGTTATCATCGGTGGCCGCTTGGATTACCGCGATAGAATTCGGGCTTTCGGTATATTCAATCTGTTCGGGTTTGTAATCGGAGGTTTCCAAGAAGTCACAAACAGCCTTAGTCCGGATATAAACCTGGGCGCGTTCAAATATCTCGTCATACGTCCATGAATTGGATGTGATGTAAATTGTGCCATTCCGCTTTGCAACAAGAGTATTGTTTTTAGCAACTGTAGGGCACCATATTATGCCTTTATAATCTACATATTCTCTTTTTAAACTGCATACATGGGTAAAAGGTTTATACCGTTTTGAATTTAATCGTTGTATATTCGCCCTATATACGATAGCACCATGACTTGTAATCTCTGATTCTTCTGTTGATTTTCTTCCCAATAAAATACACAAAATATGAAAAGCATCGAGAGTCTTTCTTGTGCATCTAAATCTGTCTGTAACACCAGATCGACATCCATCACCATCAATAAGGGTTTCATACAATAAACTTTGTTGTTTTTTTGTAAGAGAGAAAACAAATTCTGATGTTAATTCTCTTGTGGGAAATAAACTTCGCAACAAATCAACTTCTTTTCCATTAATAGTCCATGTGTAATTAATTCCTTCTCCACCCTCTCCTGGATGGTTGATATATCTATTATGCTTATTTTTTACATTGTTTATGTTAGATACGATTTTTTTAATCTTTAAACATTTATCTTTATTGGCTGTCCAAGATTGATGAATAAAAATTTGCCTTCTCTCTGTAGGCATTGCTCCATCTGTCAAGAACCATCCAACCAACTCTACAAACCAATCTTCATATACTTGCGAATGTTCTATTGTATTTTGTGCTGCTCTAAAAATCTTATGATGAGTTTTTAAATCTTTAGTCTGTCTTCGTTCTATCTTTCCATTAATTTTATGAACAATGGGCCATTTATGCTCAGGTGTTACTAAAGCATCAAACCCCTTACATTTTAAGGAAATCATTTTATCATCATAAGTATATTCTTTAAACATTCCTTCAATGGGTTGCCATTCATAATCCTTTGTTTCAGTGTTGAATGTTAAGGCTAATTGCCCTGTCTTAACTGTATTATCATTAACCCAACCATTCTGAGTTAATATTTCTGTCTCTATATCAAAACATATTCTATTAGCGGCTGTTAATGACAAGAGCAGATCCCCATCCTCGGCCATCAATCTCGGCAGTTGTTCCTCATGAAAATCCCAATTCGGTTCCTCATCCTCCCAAACGCTCAATCGCTGTTTTCCCGCCGTGCTCTGCACTGTCTGGCTGTAGGCCACAAACTCCACTATGATATCATCGCCCTTGTATTCCTGACCACATAATACCTTGCCCCTATTGGGGTCGGCAATAATCATCGCCATATTGCGAAACGTGATATCCCTTTTCATCAGAAACGGGGGGAGCCATTTCTTGAATTCGGGATATACGGAATTCTTGACTTCCGCAGATGAACTCGCATCTCCGGTGGTCGCCTTCTCCCCCGGTAGGACTTCCGAAGCAAACCTGAATATCCTGCATCCTCTCTCGTGAATCTTTATCTCCTGCTTGCACTGGGGGCATATCCAATCTTTGGGTAGCGTCACTATGTTGAAATAATGCTTATCCGGACACTCAAAATAGAGTACGTTTTTCTCGGGAACCGGGTGCCAACCGTGAATTCGCAGTACATAGTTGTATGCACAGGACGCGGTTTTCATCGCCTGGTTTCCGGTAAAAAGGGCGATTAGCGAATGTCTGCATTGCACAAATTGTTGAAAGGCCCATGTCCAGACGAACTTAAAATAGTTCGAGTAGTTCTCAAGTATTGTAAGGTCGGCCTGGCTTATTTCCGGTTGCTCGGTTTTTTGGACAGCGGTTTTCGCCACTTCTGTTATTTTTTACCTTTCTTCTTCTGAACACCACCGGCAACCGTAGTACCGCCTCTTTTCCCTTTTTTGGATACTACCCTTATATGGATATACCGCCCAGGCTTGGGAACGATTGTTCTGATTCTCTTTACTTTTCCCCTACCCGGAACCTTCTTCCCTGGTTTATCCGCTAGAGTTTTTTTACATCCTTTTCCCGGCATGATATTCCTCTACTTCCAACCCATTATCTCTTTAAACTCCTTGATCTGCTTTTTCGTCCTCACACCCGATGGAAGTGTAACCCTCCGCTTTTTCCTTTTGGGTGTTGTAGGTGTGGGTTTCGCCTTCTTGGGCTTTGTCGGTGGCGGAAAACCATATTCCTTTCTAAGTCTCTGTATTCGTTTTAGTCTTTTCTCTACTTCTGTCATTTGTCAGCACCTTGTTTTTATTAAATGCCGTTTGTATCGTGAACATAAGCCCTCGTACATTGTTTATCGTGACACGGTTGTCCCTTTCCACGATGAAAAACTCATTTATAGCTTGGGATACTGCCTTCTCTAATTCTGTAGGTTTTTCAATCTCAATGATATCCTCGGGATTAATAAATATCTCTTTCTTGTCAGGTTGTTTGCCTGCCATTAGTTCACTCCTATTCTAAGGATGATGATACGCTCGCCAAATTCGATAACGAAAAACTCAAAAGGGCCTTTTGTAAATGAATGGGTTATCATTTATCTCGTTGTAGCATTGCCCGTTAATGTCTCCTTCAATCGGCTGCCGAAGTAGAAACCTATAATTAAAAGCAAAACAAAATGTTGTTCTTTTGTGATCATTACCGGGAAATATTTAAAGCCAAACCAGGCAGATAGGTTCTGCCCCCAGATGGCATAAAACTCGGTTGAAAGTGAACCAATACCACCAAAGGGCCTCACAAAGCCATTGAGTACCCGAATCAGCCAGGGTTGCTTCTGTGTCTGCATCTCGGTCATAAACATCTTTCTGGCCGAATCGGTTGAACCCTCGGATATGGCAAATATGGTTGCGTATTTATCTGCCTTCTCAGACTCCGACATCTTCTTAGGTGGCAAAATCCGTTCACCTATGAATTTCGCGGCTCCCCCAACTACACTGGCAACCTGTTTGATAGGGTTTAGAAAGTCTAGGAATCCCATTAGTGCCTCCGCGCATAAAATTTATCCAAAAATACTGCCAATGTTTCTATGTTTGGAAATAAATGCCATAGATTTGCGTGGATAAATTGCAGTATTGTCTCCCCCTCAAATGAAGGAACCCATTTTTGTCCTCGGCAATAATCACATATTGTTGTGGTTTGGCCTTCTGCAGTTCCTTTGCAAATTGGGCATTTATCTTCTAAGATTATTTCACGCTCGGTTCCTTGGAATAATGTAAATGGGCGGTTGTGCATTATAAATCCCATTCTTTCCCTTTCTTCTCAAAATATTCTAAGGTTAATATCATCCCACCCAAAAATGAAATGAAACCTGAGAGAAATAAAATGATAAAGATCCAAAATATCTCTTTAAAATAATAAGCAACAAAAAAGGTTATCAATCCTGAGATGAAAAAAGAAATTAATAATCCATATTTTGTTGATAAATTTTTGGCTATTGTTAATTCCACTTTTTTGAGTTGCATCAGCCCTCCTTATCCACCATATCATCTGGGGTGAATACTGGTTCTTCACCAACTTTGGGTGAATTTACATTAATCGCATCTACCTTTAAACACATCCCACACCACGGGCAATAGTTATAGTTTATGGGCGTTATGTCGAGTCCGCAGTTAGGGCAGCGCATGTTTACATCCCTCACAACACATTCTTATTTCTGGATCGTAATCACATAGTTCTGAATCAACATCATCGCCTTCAAAATAGAGATTCAAAGGGCAAATGGGCACAGGGTAATCTTTTATATCGTCTATTCCATCATAGTGTTTTATTCTCATCTCCCCCCCATCAATTCAGCCATTCGCTCGCATCTTCCGGGTGTCTGGGTATGCCACACACTATCAAGCATCTGCTTAGAGGCCTCTGCGAAGTCCTCTTGCTCTATGGCCCTCAACATCTTGCGAAACCCCTTCACTCCTGCAAGGCCGAGCTGGTATATCATGCATACGAGCACCATGATTTGAACCTCGCTCATGTGGGCTAAATGCTTCGGGAAATGGAGCAGGTCAACGTCTATGATGCGCTTTACCCGGTTCTCCAGAAGCATACGGGCATCTTCCTGGGTGATGTTTACCGTGCCGTAACCGATAGTGGGAGTGCCGATCACGGTATCACCGGAGTTTATACGCTTGCCCGTGGCATCGTCATAGATGTAGAGGCGACAACCCTCCTCTTTGGCGAGGATGTTTATGATATTATTTTGGATGTCCATTCCTGTGTTCCTCTTCCCTTTCATGCCCCCTGAGTATATTGATGAGCGTCTTTCGTTTCTCGATGAGCGCTTTCCGTAAAGGGCATCTGTCATAATTGTCCATAACAGCGCATTCATCTGTCTTAGCAAGCCAAGCATCGATAGCCGTCATTAACTCCTGTAAGACTTGGTGGTTCATTTAAATCGTCTTTGGCTTCACACAGGGATCATCTTCGATAAATACCAACGCTACAAACTCTTCCTCAGAGCAGGGCCAGGGTTCTCCGTTCACATATTTCCAATATTTTGCTACTCCACTGCCATCACCCATAGATACGCCTAGGAAAACAGGACAGTTCATGGCGGCTACAATCACGTAACCGGGCTTCGATTCTTGGAGGTATTGCAATAAAACCGTGTACTCGCCACCCCATACCGGCCAGAACATATACTCGCCTATATTGGTGACTAGATCTTCACATTCCACGGGTAGAAGAATGGTCTGGGGTTCGCCCTTATAAGAAATGCCCTGGTGTTTAAGATAGTCGGAAGTGGTTAATTGTGACGCTGCAATCCCCAGCATGAGGAAGATTCCCATAATGGCTAGGAGTGCAAAGCCTTTGTTGTTGTGTAATGTTTTCATCTTGTACTCCGGGTTAAAGGGTTGATCAAATTCGTTAGACATACACCACCATAAGCATGAAGCCATCCCACCCAAACCAGTAATGAGGGTATTTCTCTTGCGCCTCTTCCATTGATTTCCATGCAGCCTCTTGTTGCTCTGGGTGTCGGCTAAAATAGTTTATCATGCGATTGCTCATATTTTAAACACTCCACCCATGATATTCGTTTTTCCATGGAGCACCTTCTGGCCTGGTTCTTTCGATTCTCCGCCTCCATTTAGTGGCAGCTTTTTTCAGCCATTTTTTGTAATGCCGGGACCACTCCCAAGAACATATCTGCTCGGGTTTTCCGTATGCCATTTATCTAGGCCTCCTTTGCACTTTGGTCGTGTCCCATAATTAAGATTATGTTCCTCAGTTGTAATCCCCGCTAATCCAACTATATCCAGGTTTTGGTAATACTGGATAAAGTGGTTTCATTTGCTTCCTCACGTAGGCACCCACGGCTCGAAAGCTGTGGGGGGGTTATTAACAATAGATACCAGCCATTCCAGTATTGAGGATCGCATATTATTTCATCAATGGAAGGCTGGGGGTTAGCCAAAGGACAGTGAGGTTCATGTTCCCCAGCGGTGTTTCTATTCATCCCCTGTCGTCCTCCTCGTGTGAATGTGTGTGGGTGTGGTTGAGATTATAATACTGAAATCCGGAACCGGCATCCCGCTCCCCCCCCTTCCCCTGGGCCTGAAAACTGGATCGAGGGGCCTCGCCAGCAGCCCTGCGAACTACTGTAAGTCATGTCATACACATGCTCATCACTCTCATAATTTTTTACCTGTTCTATATTGCCAGTAATATCAATGGGTTGCCCGTTCTGTGTCTGATAAAAACCATTATGTAAACTAATCCACTGCCTCAGCATCTAATACCTCGGAATCATTATATAATTTGGATTTATCTTCTATTAAATGGGGGGTTGGGAGTTGTCTTGTACCCCAGTCTTGGAGGATAGCGTTGGTGTTGGGGGAAAGGACGGTAGATCCACGTAGATCATTGTAGATATTCTGGACAAATGTTGACGCGTGTGGGGTGCTAATGCCCGTGTTTCTTAACGTAACCTCTGCGACCTTAACCCTCATCGCCTCATCATCACTATACAAGGCTGCATCTAATACGTTACAGGCAGCAGGTATCCTCATCACCTCACGCCTACCACCATAGTCTAATAATGCCTTTACATTTTCCCTTTGTAGCCTCCGGGCTATGGCATCTTTTGACTTGCCTAAAATCTTACCTATGGTTCTATTCGACTTACCCGCCAGCCTTAACGCAACAATGGTTGCCTCTTCCTCATTGGCTGTTGCTGTTATAGGCTCATTTTGGCTTGTTTCTTCACACATATCACTATTTAGTTGATTAGTTGATTTCAACAATACAACTATACTAATTGCTTGTCAACTAATTTATTGCTTTCCCTTCACACACCGCACAATACCCTTCATCACCGATATATACTCCTGTAGTGCCACACTCCTTGCATTCAAGAGGTGTACCCTTACCTTGTGGCTTGCACTCCTCATTGAGATATCCCTCAAAATTGCTGGCTCTAAACAAAGTAACCGGCCTGAAATACTTTTTATCGAAGTCTTTATCCTCCCACTTACGATCAATCACGAGCTTACATTCTTCAAGGGTGTGATCTTCATCTAAGCGCCCGATGATTGGTTTTAGATTTGAATCAGAATAAGAAAAAGCACGTCCCCCAATTTCATTGAGATAGTCGATTACCTCCCGCGCCTTACTTTGTCTTATCTTAATATAACTTAACTTAACTTCAGCGGGAGTATGCCCGGAGTCCGCCGGGAGTTCGCCTGGATATGACGGCTCGCACTCATCAGGTGGTGGTATGGTGGATTTCTTTTCTCGATCTTCCCTGATATTCTGCTCTTCCCGGAAATGTCGTAGCTCAAAGAAGCGGTCACCATCACTCGAGTAGATATAAATCAGCTCATTTTGAGCCATATCCGTGAGGTATTGGTCAACCTTATCCTCTGTTATGTGCTTTAGCCTGGGCACCACTTGGCCTTTCACCACAGCCGGATCTGAAGAGTAGCGCCCTTCGATGTCAAGATGAGGTATCAGCCAAGTATAGAGCAACCTAGCTGAATCAGTTTTAAGGGCAGCCAACCTTCTACTCATGGATATTTTCTTTTTGAGCATTCTACCTTCAGCCATCTTTCACCTCATTCCAGATTATGTAAACTTATCTCCCCAACCAGATACTTTGTATTCACTCATAGCGAGGGCAGGTTAAGGATTCCCCAAACTAAGCAGAAACCCTAGATTCTCCATCACCCACTCTCTATCTGTGGGATGTCCATTCATGCTCGCGTAATATCCGGCTGCGTATGGTCGAAACCATTCCGAATGCTCGAACATATATCTCTGCTCCATCACAACCTTCGCCTGTATATGTAGATGGCACCTTTGGCATAGTGCCGGTGTGTTGTACCACTCGCAATTCGCCGGATCTAGGTCGAGATGGTGAACGGTCAATACATGCCCGGTGTTGATATCATGTGGGTGTCCACACCTAACACATTGCCACCCTGCGGCCTTTTTGACCTGGGTAGCTATCTCAAGCCAATTATCAGGGTATTCGGAGATGGACTTACGCATTTAATTAAATTTTGCCATTGGATTAAGTGCTATGAAAATCGTAAATGTATCAGGTTCTTCCGCTAATCCCGCGTTAGATGGATGGGGATCATGCACAATGCCATCTTTCCAGACTACGGCATGATCCACATCGCCTCGTGGGGATTTTGCAAGTGCAACGCAAAGCATCCCATCAATTAAATGTAAGTGTACTTTCTCAAAACAAAATGAGATGCACGAATAACCTAAATGCTCTTTAGTCCAGCTATCATTTAATCTCCAAAACTCATGGGGATCTTGGGTCTGCTCCCAAAAATTAGGCATATCTTCAATGGAAAATTCAAAAATTGAGGCTACGCAGGCCCTAAAACAATCACCCAAAACATCATCAAATATGGTTTGATATATTGGTTTCATCTATTTGATTTGTTGGAGAAATCTTGCTCAAATACCAAGCATCATAATCTGATATTTTCTCAATTCTTTTCATAATACAGGCACCACATAAGAGGCCTGCATCTTCCGCTTTCCCTTTTGGTTTAATCTGCTCCCATAATTTATCTGGAATGTTTAAATCAACCTTATATGGCTTTCCACAGTCTTGACACTTACAACTCATAATGTTATTAATCCAACTCTTTCAACGCCTCCACAAGCCAAACAACGCCACCACTATCAGAAGCATGGATAGGAGGGTGATTATCTATCTAACCGCTCCGCAATCCACACCAAAATCCACGCCGCAAGCATAAGGCCATAGGCTAGGAAAACCAGGATTGTGGCGAGGAAGGATTTCATGTCATGGTTTCCCTTTCATGCACATATAACGAATCATGCGCGTTATTTTCGATTGCTCAAATGCCTCACAAACACAGAGATGCTGTACCTCGGGATAAGTGTCGAAAAATGCCTGAGTTGTCTTTTGTCGGTGTAACTGACGGCATGTCAGGCGATAGTTATGTTGCTTAATCCATAGCACTCTTGCCACCCTTCG
>Ga0307377_10001022_pt1 | contig 36914 bp, 34 predicted proteins | sample TR3MG_FD_202535 | JGI IMG/M metagenome (GOLD analysis project Ga0307377, IMG submission 202535) | Soil microbial communities from Risofladan, Vaasa, Finland - TR-3 | ecosystem: Environmental > Terrestrial > Soil > Coastal area > Acid sulfate soil | place: Finland: Risofladan, Vaasa | collected... | reverse complement strand
AGGGAGAGGGGAGTCCGCTCCCTCTCCCCGTCGGGGAGAGGGTTGGGGTGAGGGGCGGTCACACTTGTAAAAGGAGGCTTGCTATGTCTGTCAGATTCTCACTGAAAGTTCTGTTCCCGGCGCTGCTAGCCCTATCCCTGTTCCTGGGCACCGTCACACCGGCTGCGGCGGCCCCCGCTGTTGCCGGTACCCCCACCTGGCACACCGTCGTGCGGGGGGAGACATTGTTCTCCATCGGCCGCCGCTACAACGTGAGTCCGTGGGCCATCGCATCGGCCAACAAACTCGCCAACCCGAATCGGATCTGCGTTGGGCAGCGCCTCTACGTCCCGGCCGGGCCGGCCTACCCCGGGCCGCAACCGTGCGGCTCCTACTACACTGTGCAGCGTGGTGATACACTGTTGCGCATTGGCCGCGTCTATGGCGTCAGCGCGTGGAGCATCGCCGCAGCCAACACGATCTACAACATGAACTACATCCGGGCCGGCCAGAGGCTGTTCATTCCCTGCCGCTGACGCTACCTGCTGTCATTCCGAGCGAAGCGAGGAATCTCCATGCCAATCCACGACATCTCACTGCCCATCTCCGAGTCGCTCGTCGTCTGGCCCAAGGACCCACCCGTACACATCACCCAACCCTTCCACCTGGAACGGGGTGACAACGCGACCGTCTCCCGCCTCGACATGAGCGCACACACCGGCACGCACGTAGATGCACCCGCCCATTTCATCCAGGGTGGCGCCAGCGTGGACACGCTCGACCTGAACGTGCTGGTGGGACCGGCGCTGGTCGTCGAGGCTCTGGAAGCCGATACGCTGTCAGCGGACCTGCTCGCGAAACTGCCCATCCCACCCGGCACTGAGCGCGTGCTCTTCCATACTCGTAACTCCGACCTGTGGGGGCGTGGAGAGGTGGACGTGGCACAATTGCACATCCGACGCGAGTTCGCCAGGGACTTTGTTGCCATTAGCGAGGACGGGGCGCGCTGGCTGGTGGCGCGCGGCGTACGGCTCGTCGGCGTGGACTATCTGTCGGTGGGGCCCTTCGGCCAAACCCGGCCCACGCACCAGGCGCTGCTGAGCGCGGGCATCATCTGCCTCGAGGGCCTGAACTTGAGCGGCATCATCCCTGGCTTGTATCACCTGGTGTGCCTGCCACTCAAGATCGCCGGCATTGAAGGCGCACCCGCCCGCGCCATCCTGATAGGATAAGAGCGGCGCCATCGCTCCCGCCGGACAACAGTCCGGCAGACTCGGCAACCACCGCTCCTGCCGGACAACAGTCCGGCGATCTCGGCAACCGCCGCTCTTGCCGGACAACAGTCCGGCAGACTCGGCAACCACCGCTCCGCCGGACAACAGTCCGGCGATCTCGGCGCGGACTGTTGTCCGCGCCGAGCAGGCGGGAGCAGGAAGAATGAGAGGCGTTCGATCCATGATACTCCTTGCCGGTGACATCGGTGCTACCAAGACCAGCCTGGCCATCGTGTCGTCGGAGGCCGGGCCACGAGCGGTGCTGGCGGAAGCGACCTTCCCCAGCATCGCCTACCCCAGCCTGGAAGCAGTCGCGCGCGAGTTCCTGTCCCACGTCGAGTGGCAGGTGGAACGCGCCTGCTTCGGTGTGGCAGGCCCCGTGGTGGGCGGCCGCGCCTCCATCACCAACCTGCCGTGGCTGATAGACGAGGGGAACCTCCGGGACGCGCTACGCCTCTCCGCCGTCCACCTGCTCAACGACCTGGAGTCCATCGCCAACGGCGTGCCAGCCCTCGAGCCGGCCGACCTGCACACCCTCAACGCGGGCCAACCGGCGCCCGGCGGGGCCATCGCCGTCATCGCCCCAGGCACCGGGCTGGGGGAAGGCTTTCTCACCTGGGACGGGGCACGCTACCGGCCGCACCCCTCGGAGGGCGGCCACACCGACTTTGCCCCGACGAATCCGCTGCAGATCGAACTGCTGCGCTACCTGCAAGGCCGCTTCGAGCACGTCAGTTACGAGCGGGTCTGCTCCGGCCTGGGGCTACCCAACATCTACGCGTACCTGAAGGACAGCGGCTACGCCGCTGAGCCAGATTGGCTGGCCGACCAACTGGGTGCCACCGACGACCCTACCCCGGTCATCGTCAGCGCCGCGCTCGACAGGGAACGATCGTGCGACCTGTGCATCTCCACGCTGGACGTCTTCGTCTCCATCCTGGGGGCAGAGGCAGCCAACCTGGCACTGAAGGTCCTGGCGACCGGCGGCGTCTACCTGGGCGGTGGCATTCCCCCGCGTATCTTGCCTTTCTTGCGAAAGGGGCTTTTCCTGGAATCATTCCGCCGCAAAGGGCGCCTGTCGGACCTGCCGGTGCACATGCCGGTGCACGTGATCCTCAACCCCAAAGTTGCACTGCTGGGCGCAGCCCGCTACGGGCTCGAGTGGTAGATCACAAATGGCAAATCGCAAATCGCAGACCGGCAATTCCACAATCCACACCCCTGTGTACCCACAGGCGCAATCCGCAATCGAAAATCCTGCCGCCATCGTCATCTTCGGCGCTTCGGGCGACCTGACACATCGGAAACTGGCGCCCGCGCTGCACAGCATGGCGTGTGCGGGCCTTCTCTCGCCAGCGACCCGCGTGGTCGGCATCGCGCGTACCCCCCTCCCTGACCAGACCTTCCGCGACCAACTCTTCGTGGGTGTCGTGGAATATGCGCGCCTCAAGCCAGGCGTCTGCGAACTATGGCCCCGCTTCGCGGAGCGCCACTCCTACCTGGCCGGCGACTACGACGACCCTGAGACCTACCGCCGCCTGGCGGAACGGCTGGCGCAACTCGACGCCGATCCCGGCACGCAGGGCAACGCGCTGTTTTACCTGGCCACCCCTCCCCTGCTGTACCCGGTGATCGTCGAACAACTGGGCCAGGCCGGATTGAACCAGAGCGACGCGGGCTGGCGGCGCATCATCGTCGAAAAGCCCTTCGGGCACGACCTGCAGAGCGCCCGCCGCCTCAACGAGCAGATCCACGCCGTCTTCGGCGAAAGCCAGGTGTACCGCATTGACCACTACCTGGGCAAGGAGACGGTCCAGAACATCCTGACCTTCCGCTTCGCCAACGCCATCTTCGAACCGCTCTGGAACCGCAACTACGTGGACCACGTGCAGATCACCATGGCCGAAAGCGTCGGCGTGGGCCATCGCGCCGGCTACTACGACCAGGCGGGCGTGCTGCGGGACATGTTCCAGAACCACCTGCTGCAATTGCTGGCCCTGACGGCGATGGAACCGCCCGCCATCTTCGAAGCCAACGCCCTGCGGGACGAAAAAGTTAAGGTGCTGCGCGCCGTCCGTCCCGCCGCCCGCAGCGTGCGCGGCCAATACCGCGGCTACCGCGACGAACCAGGTGTGGCCCCGGACTCCCGGACGCCGACCTACGCCGCACTCCAGTGGTTCGTGGACAACTGGCGCTGGCGCGACGTCCCCTTCTACCTGCGCTCCGGAAAGAATCTGGCCGCCAAGACGACCGAGATGGCCATCCAGTTCAAGCGCGTGCCCCACCTGATGTTCCCGCACGTACCTGACGACGAGATCACACCCAACACTCTCTCGTTGTGCATCCAGCCTGACGAAGGGATCCGCCTGCACTTTGAGGCCAAAGAGCCGGGCGCTGGCATGCGCACCCGCCCGGTTGACATGGAGTTCCACTATGAGGAGGATTTTGGTGCCAGCGCCCTGCCCGACGCTTACGAGCGGCTGCTACTCGACGCGCTCCAGGGCGATGCCTCGCTGTTCGCGCGCGCCGACGAGATCGAACTGGCCTGGGGGCTGGTGGATCCGCTCCTGGCCGGTTGGGAACGGCCAGATGCGCCGCCGCTCGTGGCCTACGAGCCGGGGAGTTGGGGGCCGCCCGAGGCGGACGACTTCCTGGCCCAGGACGGCCGCGCCTGGCACTATGGGTGCGGCCGGCGCGGGAGCCTCGGACAACATCCGCCGGACACCCCGCTTACGGACTCTGGCCAGATGATCCAGGCATAACACTCAGTCAATGAGGCGGGGAGACGCGAGGCTAAACCTCCGGGGCTGCGAATATCAGCCCAAGGGTTCCAGTCCCCCCTGCCTGTATCGCTCGATCGCCTCGCGGACGGTGATTCCCTCAGGGGCCAGGTAGACGGTGACCGCCAGCGCCTGCAAGGCCTTGCAACACTCAGCATGGATGTGAGGAGTGATGAGCACGTCCGCCCCGCTCCGGGCCACCGCACGGATGCCCTGCAGGTTCACCTCCCGCGTTGGCCCGTCCGGCTCCACCCGCACGACCTCCCACTCCAGCGTCGCCGGGTCTACGAGGACGAAGAAAGAACAGGTGCCAAAGCGCAGTCCCAGGGGCGCTTCCAGCCCCTCGCCCTGGGAGACCACGGCGACGCGGGTGCGCACGCCCGTGCGGGCTGCGGGCGTCTGAAGACCGGCAGCCTTGTAGCGCGCGATGGCCTCCTGCACGGTCATGCCCTCCACGCCATCAATGACCTCGATGCCCAGGTCGAGCAACACCTGGCGGCAGGCGTCTTTGATCCGGCCGGTGATCACGGCGGTCACGCCCTGCCCGGCGACGGCCCGGATGGCGGCCAGGCTGACCCGCTCCGGGCTGTCCAGATGGGGCGGAACGCTCACGACGACGTATTCCATGGTGTCCAGGTCGAATACGAGGAACTGGGAGCACATGCCGAACTGGATGCCCACCCACGCTTCCGGCACCGTTCCCAGAGATGCCACGGCTACTTTCATCTCTAGCCCCCTATCAGTTCCGCCAACACTGCTTCCACGGCACGCGGAATGGCCGCAGCCACCGCCGCCGTGCACGCCTCACCGAAGGTCAGCACGTCCTCGACCTCGACGGCGATGACGGCGAGCGCATCGTCGCCCGGCAAAGCCAGCCCCAGGCTGCGCCCCAGTGCCAGCGCATCGGGCAGCGAGAGGCTGTGCGTTGAGACGGAATAGAACGAGGTCTGCCAGGCCCGCAGATCGTCGAGGCACAGACGATATACGTCACCCGGCTTGCCCGCACGAGTCTGAACCGCATCCACGATGATGGCACAATCGTAGCCGGCGATTGTATCCAGCAAGCGCAGTCCACCGGCGCTGGCTTCCACGAACGTGACACCTCCCCGCTGGCAGCGGGCCGCCACCTCCCGCACGACGTGAATGCCCACCCCGTCGTCCGTCAGGATTGGGTTTCCCAGGCCCACCACTAGCGTCTGCGGTGCGTGCTTCCTCGTTCCATCCATCTTCGCTCGTAGCCCTGTTCCGGGGCGTCTCCGCTGTCATTCTGAGTGCAGCGAAGAATCCCGCTCGCAGCCCCGTCCCGAGGCGTCTCCGCTGTCATTCTGAGCGCAGCGAAGAATCTCTATTAGCCTCTCTCGATTCGCTCCAGCAGCGTGCCGTCTGCCGCGCGCACTTCCACGACCAGCGGCGTCTTCCCCAGCGCGTGCGTAGCACAGGCGTGGCAGGGATCGTAGGCCCGAAAGGCCATCTCGATCATGTTCAACAATCCGTCCGAGACCTGGCCCCCCTTGATCAGCCCTCGGGCGGCCTTCTCCACACTCATGGCGATCGGCGCCGCATTGTGGTTCGTCGCCACGATCAGGTTCACCCCGGTCAGGATGCCCCGCTCGTCGGTCTGGTAGTGGTGGATCAGCGTCCCCCGCGGCGCCTCGACGATGCCTACCCCCTCGCTCGGGATCTCGGTGGGCACGTTGCGGATATGATCGCTCGTAATCTCTGCATCCTCCAGCAGTTCGACCATGCGCTCCGCCGCATACAGCGCCTCGATCAGCCGCGCCCAATGGGTCGCCAGCGTCGCGTGAACCGGCTTCCCTCCCAGCACCTCGTACATCCGCTCGTACGCCTGCTGCGCCAGGGGGGTCGCCATGCCGTCCGCTACGTTGAGCCTGGCCAGCGGCGCCACCCGGTAGACCCCGCTCTCTGCCCCATCTACGAACCCCTTCCAACCAACGCTCTTCAGGTAAGGAAAAGTGATGTACGACCAGGGCTCGACGTGCTCCCGGATGTAGTGGACGTACTCGCCAGGTGCGAACCTGGCCGCTTCCTTACCATCTGGCCCCACCACCCGCACGTTGCCATCGTAAAAGTTGACCAGGTTGCGCTCGTCCACCAGGCCCATGTAGTACGTGCGGTGGCTGTAGATGTCGGAGAGCACGAGGTCCACGTACTCGCTGTTCTTCAGGACCACGTCGTCAAAGATCTGGAGGGCGAACTGGGCAAACCTCACCGCAGACCTGGCACTCTCTGCGAACCTCTCCCGCTCCTCCTCGCTCATGCCTCTGGAGACACCCCCCGGCAATCCGCACACCGGGTGAATCACCTTCCCTCCCAGCGTTTGGATGATCTCGCGGCACTCCTTGCGCACCCGGATCACCTCGCCGGCGACGTCCAACCCCACCCTGGCAATCACGCCCAGGATGTTCCGTTCGGCGGCTGGAGCCTGAGGCCCGACGACGAAATCCGGGCCGCCCAGGAAGAAGAAATGCAGGTTATGGTCCTCGACCATGAACGCCGTATAGATGAGTTCACGCAACAGTTTGGCCGTCCTGGGCGGCTCGACCTTCCACAGGTCGTCCAGTGCCTTGGTCGAAGCCATGAGGTGGGCGGTGGGACAGACGCCGCATATCCGCGGCGTGATCCTCGGCATCTCCTCGGCAGGCCGCCCTTCGCAGAACTTTTCGAAGCCCCGCAGTTCGGGGACTTGAAAGAAAGCCCGCTCCACGTCCCCGGCTTCGTCCAGGAAGATCTCGATCTTGCCGTGGCCCTCCAGCCGGGTGATGGGGTCAATCGTGATTCTCTGAGCCATGCGATCAACCTCCTGTTGCTATCCTCGTGCGCCCAAGCAACGAACTGGGTAGACTGAACCTATAAAAGGTCCCCAGCGGGTCTTCGATACCACCGATGATCCTCTCGACCTCCTCTCCATCGGTAGCATCAATCATGGACGCGATGGCCGAGAGAAACTTTGCCCCCTGGTCTACGACCCCATCCGGAGGGCCGAAGCAGCCCCGGCAGGGCATATTTGCGTTGATGCACCGCTCCCCGCAACCCGAGCGCGTCGCCGGCCCCAGGCAGACGTAGCCCTGGGCCAGGAAGCACTCCTGCGGATCGGGCGTGCTCGTCGCCACGCGCTTGAACCCTTTGATGGCGAGCGTCTCCGGCTTCGTCTCGTTGCGCGAGCAGGTGTCGCACAGCGGCTTGTTCGGAGCCAACACCGCTCCCTTCTCCGGCAGTCTCCCCTCCAGGATCGCGGTAACCGCGTCCCACACCAGATTGGATGGCGGCGGGCAGCCCGGCAGATAATAGTCCACATCCACGGTCTGGCCCAGCGTCTTGACGGTGTCGTAGAAGCGGGGCAACTCGAGCGTATGGCCATCCACGGTGACAACCTGGCTCGGAAAAATCCTGGTGGGGTTGTCTATCGTGGGTACGGCCGTATACTTGCGCTCGAAGACCAGTTCCCTGTTGGTCACGTTGCCCAGGCCGGGGATGCCGCCGAGGTGCGCGCAGGAGCCGAAGGCGACGACGAGGTTTGACTTCCGCCGCAAGAGTTCGACCCACTCCTCCTGTTCGGAAAGCCTCACGGCCCCGTTGATGAAACTCACCGCGATCTCCCCATCGGCCATGGCCTCTACGTCCCTGCGCTTAAAGTCCAGGGCCACGGGCCACAGCACAATGTCCACCGCCTCCACGACCTTGAGGATGCCCTCGTTTAGGTCCACGATGGTCTCCTCGCACCCGCCGCAACTGGCGCACCAGTAAAAGGCCACCTTGGGTTTGGCGCTCATTGGACTTCCCCCTCGGCAGGCTGGAAAGCCTGCCCCACTCTCCAGTTCAGTGGGCCCAGTCGCTGGAGCGTCTCCCTCATCCCTGCGACGACCTGAGCGAACCTGGTGCCCTCTGAGGCGGAGATCCACTCCAGCCGCACCCGCTCCTTCTCGATGCCGAACTGCTCCAGCATCTTCAGCAGCAAAGGATACCGTCGCATGGCCTTGATGTTCCCGCTTTGGTAGTGGCAGTCCGCCGGCGGGTGGCAGCCCGCGATGAGCACCCCATCTGCCCCATCGGCCAGCGCCTTGATGACGAAGGTGGGGTCCACCCGCCCCGAACACATCACCCGGATGGGGATCATGTTCGGCGGGTATTTGATGCGGTTGGTGCCGGCCAGGTCGGCCCCTGGGTAGGAGCACCAGCGGCACAGAAAGCCGATGATCTTCGGTTCGAACGGACATAGTGTGTCCGCGCCATTGTCGCTCATGAATAACTCCTTTGCCAGGAGATCAGAAACTCTCCAGGAACTGGCCGATCTCGGCGCAACTGAAGACGGGGCCGTCGGTACACACGAATTTCTCCCCCAGGTTGCAGCGCCCACACTTGCCGATCCCGCACTTCATCTTGGCTTCCAGCGTGACGATCATCTGGTCGGGGCTGAAACCCAGCCTCTTCAAGGTCAGCAGCGTGTTCTTGATCATAATGGGAGGGCCGCACGTAATGGTCACCGCGTTCTCTGGGGCCGGGGCGACCTTTTCCAATAACTCGGTGATCAGGCCGACGTTGCCCGTCCAGGCCTCGTCTCCCTGGTCTACAGTCACGTGCAGTGCAGTGTCCGGGGCCGCCCGCCAGCCGTCAAACTCGTCCGTGAAGATGAGAAGAGAAGGGAGGCGCGCCGCCCATAGAATGGTCAACCTGCCGTAGTCGGCACGCTGGTCGAGAATCGTATGGATGACGGGCCGCAGAGGTGCTCCACCGATGCCTCCCCCCAGCAGGATGACGTTCTTCCCCTTCATCTTATCCAGGGCGAACCAGTTCCCAAAGGGGCCGCGTACACCGACCACGTCCCCCTCTCCCAGCCGGTGCAGCGCGTCGGTCACCGTGCCCACCCGGTTCACGGCAAACTCCAGCAGCGGACCCCGCAGCACAGTAGAGGCCAGGCCGAACGGGGCCTCCCCTACCCCAAAGGCGGAGACGAAGGCGAACTGCCCAGGCTGATAGGTAAAGCCCGCCCGCTCGCCTGGATCGTCGAGCGCCACCTGGAACATCTTGACGCCGGTAGCCAGGTCCCTGACCCCCACCAACGTACCCAGGTATGGAAGATATGGGTTGTTCGAAGCCATGCCCCCTCCTTCATAACGTGGCCACGTCTGCCAACACTTCTACGACGTCTACGTTCACCGGACACATGGCGATGCAGCGGCCACAGCCAACACAGGCCACAGGCCCATAGTCCTGAGGGTAGTAACAGAATTTGCAGTAGAGCCGGTTCCGCAACCGGTCCCCCTTGGTGAGACGGGGATTGTGGCCGCCCGCGATGCGGCGATAGCCTTCCGCCATGCAGCTATCCCAGGCCCGCAACCGCTCAATGCGCCCGCCTGGTGCGCTCCCATTGGAAGCACCTCCACTGGAGGCCCCCTCACATGGAACCTCATAGTCCCGCACGTCGAAGCACCGGCACGTGGGACACACGTAGGTGCACAGGCGACAGCTCAGGCACCGGTCAGCCAGGCGTGCCCAGTAGGCATGATCGAACAACCGGGGCCAGGCCCCCGCCTCCAGGACCGGCGTCTTGCTCCCAGCGGGCGGTACCGGCAGCGTCCCCTCAACCTTCTCCAGGTTCAGCACCCCCAAGATCGCCGCACCTTTCTCCGTCATCACCTGCACCGCATACCGCCGCCCCCCCTCTCTCCCTCTCCCCCTCTCCCCTTCTCCTCCTCCCTCCTCCATCTCCGTCAGCATCACGTCCACGTCGCCCGCCTCGTCAGGCGCCAGGCCCAGGCTGGTACAAAAGCACGTTTCCCCCATCTCGCGGCAAGCCAGGCCAACCAGCGTCGTCTTTTCCCGCCGCTCGGCATAGTAGGGATCCGCTGGCTCCTTCAGAAATAGCGCGTCGAGGACGCGCAGCGCTCGCGCATCGCAGGGGCGCAGGCCGAATACGACCCGCTCCCGCTCCGGCGATGGCTCGCCCAGCCTGACACCCTCCTTCCCCTTCTCGATGGAGAGGAGCACGTGGGTGGGGGGCAGGAAATGCTCTTTGACCGGCAGGTCGGTCCTGGCGAAATCAAAGGCAATCTCAGAACTATCCGCTACGGGCCGATAAAGCACCCGCTGCTCCACCGTCTTGGGGGCGATTAGCGTCAGGTGCCCGGCCAACCCATCCAGCCAGGCGGTCAAGTGCTCCCTGGTCGTCACCTGCATGTTCACCGTCCCTCCTCCCTCCCTCACATGGGGAGTTGCTCTTCCTTCTTGAAGGTGGCCAGCGGCGGCGGCGTCTCGGCGTCCTGCCCAGCCTTGTAACCGAACAGCGCCTCCACCTCTCTGGCTACTTTGCGATTGAGCAGACTCAATGGGATGCCCATCGGGCAGGCCTCCTCGCAGGCACTGCAGCCCGAGCAGCGCCCTGCCAGGTGATAGGCCCGCATGGCGTGGAAGAACTGCTTCTGAGGAAGATCAATCGCGATGCCCATCCACGCCGGGTCCAATTGCTCCGCCACACACTCGAAGCAATAACATGCCGGGCAGGCCTGGCGGCAGGCATAGCAGCGGATGCAGCGGTCAAACTCCTTCGTCCAGAAGGCCAGCCTCTCGCGGGGCGACATCTGCTCCAGTTTCGTCACGTCAGCATAGTCATCTCGGCCCAGCACGTTGGGCACCCCGCCCATCACGATGTCGTACACCAGCGGCACGCGCTCCGCGCAACGCCGGCAACGCTCCTGGGGCCGGCCGTTGGTCCTCACCCCGTCGCAGGTCACGCCGACCACGTAGACCCGCTCCCGCTCGATCTGCTCCTCGCGGAACAGGATGTTTAACGACCTGGAATCACACGGCTTGACCAGGATACCCACCCGGGGAGGCTCCTCACCTCGCCTCAAGGGACTCTTGAACTGGTGCAGGTACGTGACCAGGTTGTGGGCACAACGCTCGTCCCAGATCAGGCGCTCTGCATCCTGGGGGTCGTAGATGAAGGCCGGTCGCGCCCTGCCCCTGCTCCCCTCCTCGTACCCGATGAAACAATCCACCCGGCCGCCCTGTAGCAACTCGCGTGCCTTGGCTCGGATCTTGTCTATCAACTCACTTCCCTCCCCCATTCTCCCCCTCTCCCCCTCTCCCTTCCATCCCTCCCCACGGCCCCAACTCCTGCACCTGGGTCGTGAATTCCGTCGTTACCTGGGCGAAGCGCCTACCCTCGGCGGCGGAGACCCATGCGACGAGCAGCCGCTCCTTTTCGATGCCGACGTACTCCAGGAGACGGTGCATGAGCGCGTAGCGGCGCCGGGCGTGATAGTTGCCCTCCATGTAGTGACAATCGCCAGGATGGCAGCCCAGCACCATGACGCCGTCGGCCCCCTCCTGGAAGGCTTTGAGGACAAACAGCGGGTCAACCCGCCCTGAACAGGGGACGCGAATGGTGCGCAGCGCGGGCGGATAGGTGAGGCGGCTGGTGCCCGCCAGGTCGGCCCCTGGATAGGAACACCACCGGCACAGAAAGCCAACGATGCGGGGTTCATAGTCTGTCGTCATCATAATCCTCCGAGACCCTCCCGTCATTCTGAGCGCAGCGAAGAATCTCTATCCCACCGCCAGCAATGCTCCCACTTCGGCCAGCAGTTGCTGGTCGCTAAAGCCGTGCAACGAGATGGCCTTGCCCCGGCAGGCGGAAACGCACACGCCACAGCCCTTGCACAGCGTCTCGTTCACCTGCGCCTTGACCTGGAAAGGGCGTCGTTCCACCATCTTGATGGCCTGGAAGGGACACACGTCGGCGCACAACCCACACCCCACGCACCATAACTCCGCGACCTGGGGCACGAAGGGCTCGATCGCCACCCGCCCATGGTCTATCATCGCCAGCGCCGCCGCCGCCGCCGCCCCTGCCTGGGCCACGGTATCGGGGATGTCCTTCGGTCCCTGGCAGGCCCCGGCCACGAATATGCCATCAGAGGCGGTGTCTACCGGTGCCAACTTGGGGTGCTTTTCCAGCAGGAAACCATCCTCACTGCGGCTGACGCCGAACAGCGTGGCGAGGTGCGCTGCGTCGGACTGAGGCTCCAGTCCCACGCCCAGGACGACCATATCCGCTGCGATACGCCCAGGCTGGCCAAAGAACGTGTTCTCGCACTCGACCACCAGCCTCCCATCCTCCTGGAAAACTCTGTTCACTTCGCCGTGGATAAACGTCACCCCCTCCTGCGCCACCCGGTTATAGAACTCTTCGTACCCCTTCCCGAACGTCCTGAGGTCCTTGTAGACCTCGTAGACCTGGGCGCCTGTACTATCCTTCACCAGGTGAGCCAACTTTAAGGAGTACATGCAGCAGACCCGCGAGCAGTAGACGTTGTACTCCTCATCCCGGCTTCCCACGCAGTGCAAGATCGCCACGCTCTCCGGGACCCGTCCATCCTTGAGCAAGATCCTGCCCCCGGTTGGGCCGCCCGAGTGGACCATTCTCTCGAATTCCAGCCCCGTCACCACGTTGTCGTACAGGCCATACCCGTACTTGGCCGCCTTGCCAGGGTCGAAGGTGCTGTAGCCGGTGGCCAGGATGATGGTGCCCACGTCCAGGTCCACGTACTTGTCCCGCATCGTGTGATCAATCGCCTGCCTTTCACACAACGCCACACATTCCCGGCATTCGGTGCACACGCCGCAACTCAGGCACCGCTTGGCTTCCTCAACCGCCATGTCCTCGGTGTACCCCAGTTCAACCTCCTGGAAGTTGTTCACCCGCTCTTCCATGGGCAGGAAGCGCATGGGCACCCGCGCCTGCGCCTTGATCCCTTGTGTGGGGAACTCGATCGGTGGCTCCTCTATTCCCCGGCCTGCCCTCAAATCCTCTCCCCGGATGTACCGGTCTATCGAAATCGCCGCCTCTTTCCCATCGGCGATGGCCGCGATCACCGTTCCCCCACCTACGATGGCATCGCCGCCACTGAAAATGCCTTCCACGTTGGTGGCCAGCGTGAGCGGGTCTACCTTCAACGTCCCCCATTGTGTCATGTCCAGGCTCGTGCCCTCACCGATGACCGACAGGTCCACCATCTGGCCAACGGCCAGCAGCAGGTTGTCCACGTCCATCGTGAATTCGGAGCCAGGTACCGGCATCGGGCTTCTACGGCCACTCTCGTCAGGCGCGCCCAACTCCATCTTCACGCATTCCATGGCCGTGAGTCTGCCATTTCTGCCCAGGAAGCGGATTGGATTGACCAGGTAGGCCATCTTGACCCCTTCGTGCTCCGTCTCGTCAATCTCCCACTTGGGCTCGGCCGGCATCTCGGCCCGTGAGCGGCGATAGAGGATGCTCACTTCCTGCGCGCCCAGGCGCAAGGCAGAGCGGGCGGTGTCCAGCGCCGCGTTCCCTCCGCCGACGACCACCACTTTTCTGCCCAGCCGCACCTCCTTGCCCAGGTTCATGTCCCGTAAAAAGTCCACCGCCTGCCCGACCCCCTCCAGGTCCTGGCCGGGCATGCTCAGGCCTCGCCCCTTCTGAGCACCAATGGCCATGAAGATCGCCCTGTAACCCCGCGCAAACAGGTCGTCCAGCGTCAGGTCCCGCCCGATGGTCACGTTGCGCTGCACCCGTACTCCTAGTTCGACGATGTCATAGATCTCCCGGTCGAGAATTTCTCTCGACAGTCGAAATGCCGGAATGCCGAATCTCATCATCCCGCCGAGCACGGGGGCGGACTCGAAAACCTCGACGTGGTAGCCCATCATGGCCAGGTCGTGGGCGGCGGTCAATCCGGCCGGCCCCGCCCCGACGATGGCCACCTTCTCCTCCCTGGTCTTGATGGGCGGCACCTGCCGGGCAGGGATTTTCAGCTCGAGGTCTCCGATGAAACGCTTGATGTAGGCAATGCCGACCGACTCGTCAACCTCGTTTCTGCTACACACCTTCTCGCACGGACGGTGACATACCCGGCCGCAGATAGACGGAAACGGGAGTTTCTCCTTGATCACCTGCAGCGCTTCCAGGAACTTGCCCCGGCTCGTCAGTATGACGTACCCCGGCGCGCCGACGTGGGCGGGGCAGGCCGCCTTGCACGGGGGCATCTTTTTCTCTATCGCGAACGCGCCGGGCACCGCCTGAGGGAAGGGGCGGTAGATGGCGTGACGCTGGCTCAATCCTTGGTCGAATTCGTTGGGGACCGCGACGGGACAATTCTCGACGCACCTCCCGCAGCCGGTGCACAGGTCCTGGTTCACGTAGCGAGCCTTCTGGCGCACCTTCACCCGAAAGTTCCCCACGTACCCCGAGACCTCTTCTACCTCGCTGTAACTCAGTAACTCGATCTTCTCATGCTGTCCCACGGACACCATCTTGGGTGTCAGTATTCAGGCCGAACAGTCCAAAGTCGGAAACGTCTTGTACAACTGCGCCATGTGCCCGCCGATCGAAGGCTCCCGCTCCACCAGGTACACCTGCCGCCCCGCATCCGCTACCTTCAGCGCCGCCTCGATCCCCGCGATCCCTCCACCCACCACCAGCGCCGCCGGGTGGACCCCCACCTCCTTCACCTCCAGCGGCTCGTGGACCACCACCCGCCTCACCGCCGCCGCCACCAGCCCCTTCGCCTTCTCCGTCGCCCTGCCCCCATCCTCCGTCACCCACGAGCACTGCTCCCGGATGTTCGCCATCTGGAAGTAGAATGGGTTCAGTCCCCCCTCCTCGCACGCCCGCCGGAACGTGTGCTCGTGCATCAGCGGCGAGCAGGACGCCACTACCACCCGCGCCAGCCCCAACTCCCGAATGTCCTGCTTGATCAATTCCTGCCCCGGGTCGGAGCACATGTACGCATAGTGCCGCGCCACCGCTACCCGGTCCAGGGTCGAGGCGAACCCCGCCACCTCCTCCACGTCCACCGTCCCCGCGATGTTCGTCCCACAATGACACACGTAAACGCCCACTTTTTCTCCAGGACTCATCAAATACCTCCCTCTGCACCGCTGGTCCGTAGCAACGACTTGACTCGTTATTGCGTCATACCACCCTGTACTGCAGCGCCCCCTCAATCTCCGCATAAATCTGCCGGTCCACGAAGCCTCGCTGGGTGGCCGCGCCCGCAGGGCAGGCCGACACACAGGTCCCGCAGCCCTTGCACAGCGCTTCGTTGACCCTGGCCACCCCCTTGCCGTTCAGTCGGACGAACTCAATGGCATTGTAGGGACAGAGGCCGATGCAGATACGGCAACCACTACAGGCCTCCTCGCGGATGAAAGAGGTGATCGGCTCCAGCCTGACCTTGCCCAGGTCAATCATGTCCAACGCGGCTGCGGCGGCCGCCCCCCCCTGGGCCACGCTGTCGGGAACGTCCTTGGGCCCCTGGCAGGCCCCCGCGATAAAGATACCATCGGAGGCCGTTTCCACCGGGGCCAGTTTGGGGTGCCGCTCCGTGAAAAAGCCCGCCCCCCCACAGCCGATGCCAAACAGGCGGGCCACCTCGCCCGCATCCCGGCGCGGCTCCAGGCCGGTGCTCAAGACGACCATGTCCACCGGCAGTTCGACCGTCTGGCCCGAGAAGACGTCCTGGGCCGTCACGAGTAGCCCGCCGTCCCTCTGGCTCACCTGCACGTCCTCGCCACGGCGCATGAACACGACCCCTTCGCGCTCCACCCGCTTAAAGAACTCTTCGTACCCCTTGCCAAACGCGCGCATGTCCCGGTATACTTCGTAGACTTGCGCCCCAGTGGCCTCCTTGATTAGGTGAGCGAATTTGAGCGAGACCATGCAGCACACCCGCGAGCAGTATTCGTGGTAGTCCTCGTCCCGGCTGCCGACGCAGTGCAGGATCGCGATGCTCCTGGGCAAGGTGCCATCCTTGAGCAGGACCTGGCCTCCCGTCGGCCCGTCGGCATTGATCAGCCGTTCGAATTCCAGGCCGGTCAACACATTCTCCAGCCCATAGCCGAATTGGGCCGCACCAGATGGGTCGAACAGATCGTAGCCGGTGGCCAGGATGATCGTCCCGACCTCAATCTCCAGCATCTGATCCTGCTGTTCGAAATCTATGGCCTGACGGGGGCAGAACTTTTCGCAGGCGCGGCACTTGCCTCTTTCGAAATAGATGCAGTGCTCCCGATCCAGCACCGGCGTATTCGGTACCGCCTGGCGGAAGGGGCGATAGATCGCCTTGCGCGTGTCCAGGCCGAGGTTGAACTCACTGGGGATGTGCCTGGCCGGGCACTTTTCCTCGCACAGCCCGCAGCCGGTGCACAGGTCTTCGTTCACGTAGCGGGCCTTCTGGCGCACCTTCACCTTAAAGTTCCCCACGTACCCCGAGACCTCTTCTACCTCGCTGTAACTCAGTAACTCGATCTTCTCATGCTGTCCCACGGACACCATCTTGGGTGTCAGTATTCAGGCCGAACAGTCTAACGTCGGAAACGTCTTGTACAACTGCGCCATGTGCCCGCCGATCGAAGGCTCCCGCTCCACCAGGTACACCTGCCGCCCCGCGTCCGCCACCCTCAGCGCCGCCTCGATCCCCGTGATCCCCCCCCCCACCACCAGCGCCGCCGGGTGGACCGGTACCTCCCTGATCTCCAATGGCTCGTGATAGAGCACCCGCCTCACCGCCGCCGCCACCAGCCCTTTCGCCTTCTCCGTCGCCCTTCCCCCATCCTCCGTCACCCACGAGCATTGCTCCCGGATGTTGGCCATCTGGAAGTAGAACGGGTTCAGCCCCCCCTCCTCGCACGCCCGCCGGAAGGTGTGCTCGTGCATCAACGGCGAGCAGGACGCCACCACCACCCGCGCCAGGCCTAACTCCCGAATGTCCTGCTTGATCAATGCCTGCCCCGGGTCGGAGCACATGTACGCATAGTGCCGCGCCACCGCCACTCGCTCCAGGGTCGAGGCAAACCCCGCCACCTCCTCCACGTCCACCACCCCCGCGATGTTCGTCCCACAATGACATACGTAGACGCCGATCTTTTCCATAATATGCTCCTCCTGGGCAAGCAGTCACGAAACCCCCCACTACGTGGAGGGCTTGCCGCCATCCCCCTCCATGCCGAGTTCCCTGAGCCGCGCTTCCCCCCGCTCCCGCTTCCGCTGGGCAAAGGCAACCACTGTGGCCAGCATCCTGGCCCTCTCGCTGCGCAACTCGACCGCATCCCTGAACTCCCGCTCCTCAATGTAGCCCTGGCGCAGCGCACCACTATAAACCCGGCTGCCCTTCTCGGTGCGAATGAGGGTCGTGGCGTACCCCTCCGGCGAACCCAGCCCGCCGACCGCGATGTCGGCGTATTCGTTGGCGAACTCGGTACACACCCGGCACGACGGGCGGGCCATCTCATCCGTCACCTCGAAGGGCAGGTGGATGGTCGTGCCGTCGCCCAACACCAGCCCCACGTCCTCCTTGAGGACCAGCCTTTGCACGTCCGCCAGGTCAATGTGCAGCCGGTCCTCCAGCCTCTTCCGGCCGTGCGCGTCGAAGGAGAGGCTCTCCATGCAGAACAATCCGATGGTATACCCGAGGGCGTGCGCTGGCGCCATGCCCAGGCATTGCATCTTACGGATCGTTCGCACCTGGCAGGGAGTCCCCACCATGGCCACCTGGCTCAACTGCCTGCTCCCCAAATCTTTGACCACCGGGAGCACCGGTGCATAGGTCGTGTAGCGGTCGCCCAATTCCTCCAACCGGGCAGGGCCGGCACGCGGCGGACCGGCAGCCAAGGTGAGTTCCTCCCTCGTCGTGACCACCAGCGCCTCGCGACTGAAAGCGGACGTCTCCCGGGAGACGACCGCTCCCTGGATGAGATAGTTGTCCATCATGTACAGGAGCAAGGCAGCCACCACCCCTCCCTCTGCCGTAGATGACGTCCCCACGATGGCCTCATCCGTCGCCCGGGCCGCAGTGAGCGCCTGAACCATGCCGATCGGCGGCCTCCACCCGCATCGCCTGCGCACCTCCGCATCCAGATCGGCGGTCAGCGGGCAGATCAGGTAGCATATCCCGCACCTCAGGCACTGCTTCTCGTCCGCATAGCACGGTAAGCCCTCCTCACCCACTCCCAGCACGTTCCACCTGCTCGCTGTGCAGAAAGAGACGCATGCACCGCACTGGCTGCATATACCCCTGCGGATCACTTCTTCCTGCAAATCACGGAACGTCCTCGTCTTCTCCTCTTCCTTGACAATCGTCCCCTGGGGGAATGTGAAAGAGAAGCGGCTCCCTTTGCCCGGCTCCGATTCCACGTCCAGTTGGCCACCGTACAGGTCCACCACCCGCTTCACGATCGCCAGCCCCAGACCCGTCCCGTTCGCGTGCATGCCCCTGGCGCTCTCCGCCCGGTAGAACTCGGTAAAGATCTTGGGGAGGTCCTCGGGCGAAATCCCGATCCCCGTGTCCTCTACCATCCCGACGACGTTGCCACCTTCCTCCTTGAGAGAGACCGTGACCTTGCCTCCCGGATTGGTGTACTTGATGGCATTGTTGATCAGGTTCGACAGCAGATGCTCCATGTCCTCGTAGGTGGCCGTCACCACAGGTAGGGCCTCCGGGATGTCTACGCGCAAATCTACCGCTCTCCATCTCGCCTGCACGCGCTTCTCGGGAATCAGTCGTCCGAGGACGTCCAGCAATTGCACGGGCTGCACTTTGTGCTCGATCTCGGCGTGCCGGACGGCTCCCAGCCGCAGAAAGTCGTTGACCCGGTCGAGCATGGTGGCCGCCCGGTCGCGCGCCAGGCTCAGCATCTCGTTCTGCAACTGCGGGTCGGTGGCGGCGTACCCCTGCAAGAGCATGTCCAGCGCGTTCTGAATGGCGGCCAGCGGAGAACGCTGCTCGTGGGCCAGTTTCAGCATGGGCAGCAGTTCCGCCTTGGGGATGCGCTTGAGGCGCTCCACCTCGCTCTCCGCGGCCGCCAGCGCGGTGGAACGCTCATGGAGTTCCTTTCTGGTCGCCGCCAGTTCTTCGTCGCGCAGCCGCAACCTGGCCCTGGCGGAAAGGTAGACGACCAGCATCCCACCGGCCAGAAGCAGGCTCAGTACTGCGAAAGCCACCAGAACAGACAGCATCTTCCCCCCGCTGTGAGATTCCTCGCTTCGCTCGGAATGACAAACTTGAGCACGTCAATCCGGCTTCCGGTATCTCTCGTGGCGTGCGAGCGTTTTCTCGACCTCGGCCACCAGCGTCTCCGGAGAGCACGGCTTGTCCAGCCAACTGTTAATGTGCAGGTACTGGTCCTGGGGGAACATGCCCCGATAGTCGGAATCTCGGATGGACGTGATCATGATGATGGGGATGTGCTGCAAGTCCTTCTGGCTCATCATCTCCTGGCTAATCGTCACGCCTTCCAGCACCCAGTTCATCATGACGTCCAGGAGCACCAGGTCAGGTTTCTCCTGGCCCATCCTGGCCAACGCCTCTTCCTGATTGCGGGCGCTGTCCACATGGTATCCATGGGATTCCAGCACGGCTTGCGCGGATTTCACAAAAATGGGGTCATCGTCAATGACGAGTATCTTGCGTCCTGTCTCCATCTCACTACCCTCCTTGAGTACTGTGCCCAGCACTCGATGCGAGATCCTTCGGATGACGATGAATCTTCAGATGAAGGTCAACTTGGCCCAGATAAATTATGGCATACAAGGAATCGGCTGTATAGAGTAGGAATCCGCCGTTACACGTCGCCGTTGTCCGTAGAAAACCGCAAAGCCTGTGCAGGATCAAGCCTGCACAGGCTTTGCGGTCGCCCCCTGGTCTTAATACCCTATTTCTTGCCTGGCGGACCTCCTACCTCGTCCGGCCTGAGGCCCTTGCGCAACGCATAGCGCACCAGTTCTCCACGGCTCTTCAAGTTCAACTTCTCCATGATCCGCGCCCGGTACGTCTCCACCGTCCTTACACTGAGAAAGAGCCGCTCCGCGATCTCCCGATTGGTGTCCCCAAGCGCCACCAGGCGCAGCACCTCCTTTTCCCGATCGCTCAAGGATTCATAGTCATTCTGCTCGGAGCGCTCGCCAGCGTCTCCCGCCTGGACCAGGTCTCCCAGCAACACCCGGGTAAAAGAAGGGTACAGGAACACCTCGCCGCGCTGCACCACGCGGATCGCCACGGCGATTTCGGTGTCCACGGCCTCCTTCAGCACGTACCCCGTCGCCCCGGCCTGCAACGCCTGCCTCAGGTACTCTTCGTTGTCGTGCATCGTCAGCACCACGACCCGGGTCTGAGGCAGCCGGCTCACGATCTCGCGGATCGCCGCCAGCCCATCCAGCCCCTCCATCGTCAGGTCCATCACCACCACGTCGGGTGTCAATTCCAACGACCGTTTCACCGCCGTCTTGCCGTCCACGGCCTCCCCCACCACTTCCATGTCAGGTTCGGCCGCCAGCAGCGTGCGCAACCCCGCCCGTACCACCGGATGGTCATCGGCCACCAGCAGGCGAATCTTCTCCACGCTCCCCCTCCTTGCCCTCCAGCGGTATCCGCACGAAGACGGCCGTGCCCCTGCCCGGCGTGGACTCGATGGTCAGCGTTCCCCCCAGGAGAGAGACCCGCTCCCGCATGCCATACAGCCCCAGGTTCCCCTCGTGCGGACGTGTATTCATCACGCGGGCCACGTCAAACCCCTTTCCATCGTCCTCCACGATGAGCATGACCGAGGAGCCGCGATGCTCCAGGAGCACGGTGACACTGCGTGCCTGCGCATGCTGGACCACGTTCGTCAGCGCCTCTTCCGTAATACGAAAGAGCGCCGTCTCCACCTCAGGGGGCAGTCGCTTCCCATCCAGGCCCAGCACCTGCAAGTCCACGAGCAACCGGTAGCGGCTCTGGTACCCCTTCAGACAATGCCGCAGCGCCGCCAGCAGCCCCAGGTCGTCCAGCACGCTCGGCCTGAGAACCAGAGCCAGGTCCCGTATCTCCTTCAAAATCTGGGCCGCCGTGTCTCGCACGTCCCGCACGTACGCCCGGCCCTCCGGCGTGCGGATCGTCTCCTCAAGCAGCCCCAGCGTCATGATCGTCGAGGTCAGGCGTTGGCCGGTCTGGTCGTGCAACTCGCGGGCAATGCGCCGGCGTTCGTCTTCCTGGAGCGTGATCATCCGCTCCAGCATCTGCCGCCGCAGCATTTCCTTCTGGTGCAGCTCCTCGTACAGGCTGGCGTTCTCGACGGCGACGCCGATCTGGCGGCCGATGGCCGTCAGCATCTCCAACGAGTCCTCGGCGAACATCCAGGGACTGCTCGAAGCGTCCCCCGCCAGGCTCATCACGCCCAGCACCAGGTCCTTCGACTTCAGAGGCACGCACGCGCGAAACGCGAGCCCTTCCGTCTGGAGGTACTCGGCGGCGGGGCAGGGAGGCCGCTGCTCGATACGGAAGACCTGGGGCCGGCCTGATCCAAAGACCCCGGCGCAGATGCACTGATCCCACGTGCAGTCTGCGTGTGCCAGCGCTGCGCCCTCGGGCAGGCCAAGGCTAGCCGCCATGCGGGACCTTCCTCCCTCCGGACGTAGTTTGTCCGCCTCGTCCCGCAGGTTGATCCAACCCGTCTCTAATCTCGTCAAGTCCAGCACTTCGCGGAGGGCCGTGTGCAAGACCTCTTCCAAATTCAGTGACTGGCCGACCGTGACCGCCAGCGTGTTGAGCGTCGAGAGTTTCTCCGTCTGCCTCTGCAACTCCTCCGTCATGCGGTTGAACGCTGCGGCCAGTTCCGCGATCTCGTCGTGGCCTCCGATAGTCACTCTGGCATCGAGGTTTCCGGGGCTGACCTGCTTGACCACCTTCAGGAATTGCGTGAGCCGGCCGACCACCACCCGGCTCAGCATGAGGTCACTGACGAGCAGGATGACGATGAGGGTACTGACCGACAGAATCACCCGGCTGCGGACGTAGGAGGCCATCTGGGACTCGACAAATTGCTCACGATTGCCCGCTGCGGACTCCAGGCTCTCCATCATATAGTCCCGGAAACTGACGTAGCGCACGTAGGACGTCACCGCCATGATCACCATGACGGAGAGCAACAGCCCCACCGTGATCTTGAAGCGCAGGCTGTGATAATACTTCCGCCTTGTCCCCATCGGCCTTGCCTTTCCCACAGACCAGACGTGCTGCTCCCAGTCCTCCGTTCGAGCATCCAACTTTCAGAGTGACAGGTATACGGACATCATACAGCAAGCCTTTACAAAAAGCAACCCCGCACTCCAAGGGTACCCTCTAAGGGCACCCTCTGCGGCCTGGCTTTGCACTTCATAAGAGATATGCTATACTGAAGCACGATAGACCGAACTTGCACTACGACGTTCTTGTGGGCGTGGTCGAGGATATGCAGGCTATCGAGGACTTGAGAAAACAGACGGGCATATCCTCACAGCCAGAGTTCAACCAATTGCACGTTTACTTCCGGGAACAGCCCAACTACGTGGAGTTGATGATAAAGGACGTCCTGGCAGAGCGCGAGCTCTGGCCTCGCTTCTTATCTTCGCCATACTCGAACACAAAAGGAGAGTGAAACCATGAAATCGCAAGCCACGAAGCAGAGTTTAGTTTGGGGCGGTCTTCTGATCCTCTTCGGTGCGGCGTTGCTGGTGGAGACGTTCGCCGATCTCACCGCTTGGGTATGGGTCGCCATATTGGCTGCAGGCGGACTTGGCGTGTTCGCCGTCTACCTCACGGACCGTTCCCAGTGGGGGTTTCTCATCCCCGCCTACGTGTTGTGGGCGGTCGCCGGGCTGGTTGCGCTCATCGAGTTGAACGTCTTGCAGGATGCGTTCATCGCCATCTACGTCCTGATGGCCATTGCGCTGCCGTTCTTGGTGGTGTTTCTGCGCAACCGCGGCCAGTGGTGGGCGCTGATCCCGTTCTACGTGATACTTGCCATCGGCATGATGATCGGGTTGACCGAGTTGAACATCATGCCGGACGCGTTTGTGGCCACCTATGTTCTAACCGCCATTGCGCTGCCGTTCCTGGTGGTGTTCCTGCGTAACCGTGAGCAGTGGTGGGCGCTGATCCCGGCCTACGTTTTGCTGATCATCGGCGTGATGGTTGCGCTGATTGAGTTAGGGGTTCTCAGCGATCTCTTGGTTCCGGCGTATGTCTTGCTCGCCATTGCCATCCCGTTCTTCGTGGTCTACGCGCGCAATCCCAGGCAATGGTGGGCGCTCATCCCCGGTGGAATCATGGCCGTCATTGGGCTGTCTTTTCTCATAGCCGAAGCCCTGATCCAGTACGTTGGGGCCGCAGTGCTGCTCATTGCGGGTATCTGGATACTGGTGCGCCAGTTCACGCGCAGGGACCCAGTACCCGCAGCGCCAGCACCGACCGGCTCGGAGGCCGACGAGTCCCCATAGGCCAATTACTCACGCCGAAATGAAACGGGGGCAGAGTGCTCTGCCCCCTTCCTCGTTGCCCCGGACTGGATTCGAACCAGCACGCCTTGCGGCACAGGCCCTCAACCTGCTGCGTATGCCTATTCCGCCACCGGGGCTTGCCCATTATTATACTCCCCCCGTCCCACTTGTCAACCCGCGCACCTTCCCGAAAGTTGTTGTGCACCCGGTTCATCACGTTCGGATCAACTTTCGGGAAGGGTTTTCGCCTTGTCAACTCCGGCCAGGTAGTGTACAATGTCCCCCATGAAGCACTACCGCCAGGAACTCTGGTTCAACGTCCCCACCCGCCGGGCCTTCGTCAACATCACCCCCCAAGTCGCAGCCTGCCTGCGCGAGAGCGGCATCCAGGAGGGTCTGGCCCTGGTGAACGCCATGCACATCACCGCCTCCGTCTTCATCAACGACGACGAACGCGGCCTCCACCAGGACTATGAAGACTGGCTGGAGCAACTGGCCCCCCACGAGCCTGTCCACCAATACCACCACAACCGCACCGGCGAAGACAACGCCGACGCCCACATGAAACGACAGGTCATGGGCCGCGAGGTCGTCGTCGCCGTCACCGAGGGCCGCCTCGACCTGGGCCCCTGGGAACAGATTTTCTACGGCGAGTTCGACGGCCGCCGCCGCAAGCGCGTCCTGGTCAAAATCATAGGAGAGTAGAAGAATGCGAATCGTTCTCGATGCCATGGGTTCCGACAACTACCCGGTCCCTGACGTCGCCGGCGCCGTGCTGGCCGCCCGAGAATGGGGCGACGAAATCATCCTCGTCGGACGCGAGGAGTTGATCCGGGCAGAACTGGCCAAACACGACACCGCCGGCCTCAAACTGGAGATCGTCCACGCCCCCGAGGTGATCGAGATGGACGACGAGCCGGCCTGGGCGGCGCGCGTGAAAAAGAACTCTTCGATGCACGTCGGCATGAGCCTGGTGCGCGACGGGAAAGCCGACGCCTACGTCACCGCCGGCAACACCGGCGGGGTTCTGGCGGTCGGCACGCTGCACACGCTGCGGCGCATCCGGGGCGTCAAGCGCCCGGCCCAGGCCGCCATCCTGCCCCTGCCCGCGGGGCGCGTCGTCGCGCTCGACATCGGCGCCAACGCCGACTGCCACCCCGACTACCTGCTCCAGTTCGCGCGGATGGGCGACATCTACGCCCGCGCCGCCCTGGGCTGCACCAGCCCCCGCGTGGCGCTCCTGTCGAACGGTGAGGAGCCGGGCAAAGGGAGCACCCTGGTGAAAGAGACCTCCAAACTGCTCGCCGCTTCCGGCCTGAACTTTGTCGGCAACGTCGAGCCGAAGGAGGCGCTCGCCTGCCACGCCGACGTCGTCGTCACCGACGGCTTCACCGGCAACGTGTTCATCAAGACGCTCGAGGCTACGGCCAAGATGCTCACCGGCCTCATCCGCGACGAGATCAAGGCCAGCCCACTGACGGCCGTGGGGGGACTGCTGGCGAAACCCGCCTTTGGCCGCGTGGGGCGGCGGGTGGACCCCTTCGAGGTCGGGGGAGGGCCACTGCTAGGCCTCAACGGCGTGGTGATCGTGGGCCACGGCCGCTCGAACGAGCGCGCGATCAAGAACGCCATCGGCCAGGCCCGCAGGGCCGTACAAGGGGGCGTCGTGGACGCCATTCGCAGCGGGCTGCCCACACAGGAGAGTGAGGACTAGATGCGCATCATCCGCAACGAACGCCGCATCCGTACGTTGAGTTTCATCGGCAAATACGGGACACTGACCGGCCTGCTCGCACTCCTGGCCGGCCTGATCATCTCCTTCGTCAAGCCAGGGTGGCTCGCGCCCATGGTGGTCAGCGTGACCGTGGGGCTGGCCTGCTCGATGGTCGGAGGCTTTTTCGTCGAGCGCTACAGCAGCCCGCTGGCCCACCACGATGCGCTGGCCAAAGCGCTCAAAGGGCTGGATGACAACCACGTGCTCGTCCAGTACCTCCTCCCGGTCTCCCACGTCCTGTTGGAGCCAGGTGGCCTCACCGCCTGCGTCGTCAAGGCTCAGGGGGGCCAGGTGACGTACGACGACGGGCGGTGGAACCATCGTCAGAAGGGGAAATTCTTCCGCCAGTTCGCCGGCCAGGAAGGGATCGGCCTGCCTCACCTCGAGGCCGAAAATCACGTACACCGGCTGGAGCGCTGGCTGGAGCATCACCTGCCCGACGTCGAGGTGCCTGTGCGCTCGGCTATCGTCTTCGTCAATCCCAACCTGGCGCTCGACGCCGAGGCGTCGCCCGTGCCGGCCTTTTACGGGAAGAAGGTCAAGGCCTGGCTGCGCGGGCCAGGCAAACTCAAGCCGCTGCCAGATAGCGTGTACCGCCGGGTAGCCGAAGCCCTCGGCGCCACGCCGCCACAGGAAGGCTCGTAGGAGACGCGGGGCGATTCAACAAAAAGGCGCAGAGACGCAGAGAAACACGAGGAATCGTGAGATCCCTTTTATCTCTCTGCGCTCTCTGCGCCCTTGCGCCTCTGCGTTTATACGACCTTACCCGCCCAACTCCTTGAGCCGGGCCTCCCACTTGGCGTACAGCTTCTTGTAGGTGTCCTCGCTGATCTCACCTGCGGCCAGCCGCATGTCCAGGTTGTCTAACGTTGCCCGGACCTCCTCGACCGTCTTGGGAGCAGCAGGAGCGGCAGACGCTTCCGGTGCAGGCTGCCGGCCTGGCTGTTGCATGCTCTGGCTGAGCATCTGGGCCATAGCCACGCCCATACCCATCCCTGCACCCAAACCGACCCCTGTGCCGGCGGCCCCACCGCCAGGCTGCTGGGCCGCATCCCGCATCGCCCGCGCCGCCTGGAACTGCATGTAGGCCCCCATGTCGCCCAGCGCCCCCATGGAAGCGGCCTCGTCAATCGCCTTGGCGGTCTCCTCGGTCGGCCCGAGGTACTCGACGTAGACCGAGGTCAGGGTCAGCCCACGGGCCGCGAACTCCTCGGCCGCCTTGGCCCGCACCCCCATCGTCAACTCCTCGGCCATCCCTGCCAACTCGATGACCGACTTGTGCATCTCGCCGACCAGGTCGGTCAGCTTGGTCAGGATCATACTCCGCAGGAAGTTCTGAATGTCGCCCGTGCGGTAGATGCCCTGCGTGCCGACGATCTTGTTGATGAACAGTTGGGGCTCCACGACCTGCACCGCGAAGGAGCCGCGCGCCTGCACGCGCGCCATGCGCAACACCGGGTCCGGGATCGTGATCGGCGTCGGCGTGCCCCACTTGAGGTCGGTGAACTCGCGCAGGCTCACAAAGTACACCTCTGCCTTGAAGGGGGTCTGCCCGGAGAACGCCTTGCCGATCAGGTTCACCAGCAGCGGGACGTTGGCCGTCGCGATCGTGTGGGGGCCTGGGCCGAAGGTGTCCAACGCCCGCCCGTCGCGGAAAAAGACCGCCGCCTGGCTGTCGCGCACGATCACCTGTGAGCCGAGACGGAAGTCACCGGAGCCCCGCTCGGGCAAGCGGTGCACCATCTCCGTACCGGCTTCATCTACGAACTCTACAATATCGAAGATTCGCGCCATGGGTTCTTACCTCCTCAGACTGACGGAGCCTCTGCGGCCCCCTGCACATCGCCCAGGATCATGTGCTCGCGCTGATCAAAGGTGCTGTTCGCCTCACTGCAAATATCCTGGACGATGCGGATCGTCTCGATCAGCCCCTCGCCGCTGGGGATCGCCTCCCGCAGCCGGCCGGTCGCCGCCTCCAGCCGCTCCACGTACTCGACCAACGCCGCGTCAAAGTTGTACATCTGCTCCAGTTCGGCCTGGTTGACCTTGGCCGCGTCGAACAGCCCAGAGTAGCCGTAACTGGCGAAGCGGATGCGGTCAATGAACGTCTGCAGTTGCGTCGCGGCACTCCCCAGGTCGTCCACCAGGTCTATCCGGCCGTGGTTGATCAACTCTTTCTGCGCCACGTCGAGTTTGCGGCGCTGGCCGGCCAACTTTTCGGCCAGCAACTGGCGCAGCAGTTGATCCGCCTTGCGCCGGTTCTGGCGTTCCTGGTACCCCTTCCAGCCAGGGATGAAGTCGAGCAACTTTTCCAACCCTGTGCGGCTACCTTGTGCCTTATCGAAGATGTCTCCCACTCCCATTATCCAATCCTCCTTGGGTTCAAAGTGACGGGCTTGTTCACCAGCCCCAATCTACCACACAATACCTCATTACGCAACATGGCGCGTCTGGTTTCACCTCCTCAACTCGTCAGGAATATCTCGGCCCCACAATAAGGACACCGAACCACACCCTTGCCGGCCAGTTCCACCGCACCCCCACAACTGGGGCACTTGGGGCCGTGCAGCTGGGGTCACGCACGTTGAGGCCGTAGCCCAGGTGAGGGGCAGAGATGGAAGGAGGGGAGAGGAGGGAGGGAAGGGCTCGGGCGCTTGCACACGGACGGGGCGTGCCCGGCCATCCGATCATGGCGATCAGGGCCACAACCATCCACCTGCGTGCGGCGACAGAGCATGGTTTCATGTGAAGAGCGCACAAACTAAACCCGTCGGTTTTTTTCCTCAAACCCGACGTGTCTGACCAGGTTCGTAGGGGCGACTTGGGCTTCTTCTACGCCAACCGAGTGCTAGAACGGGCGTGGCGCGATGCCGATCAGATACCCGAACCGCGCCTTGAACCCCTCCAGCGACAGGTTCGTCTGCGTCGCCATGCGCGCCAGGAGCATCCCGTTCTCCGCATCCTGCGGCTTCAGCCGAATCATGAACTTGTACGCAGACTGGTACGTGAACGAGTCAATCTTCACCACGCGCACTTCCGTCCGGCCCGTGTTCGGGTCCATCATCTTCTCCAGCGGAATGGGCACCACCTGGTTCTGCTGGAGCGTGATGGTGGCGTTGCTGCCCCCCTCCAGCAAAAAGTCCACCGCCGCTTCGCCCAGGCTGCGCGTGTAGTCAATGTCGAACGCAATCGGGTCCGCGCACCGCAACTCGTATCCCAGGTCCTTGCTGACGACCCCCATGTCAACGCCCAATTCCAACAGTTGCTTGCGCAACGCTCGCTTGAGGATGTCCGCCGTGTTGATTTCGGCCAGCCGGATGTGGCCGTGCGCATCCCGCTCCACGTTGTCCAACGTCTCCAGGTCGGCGTGCGCCAGTTGCTCCATGATGCCTTCCGCGACCAGCGCCAACCCATAGGACTTGCCCTCGGCCAACCGCTTGATCACCGAGGCTGCCAGGATGTCGGTCACTTCCTGCAACCGGATCTCGCGCCCCCCCCACTCCTCGGGGATCAGCGTCAACGTGGCTCCCGAACTCTTGCCAACTCCCAGCGCCAGGTGCCCTGTCTTGCGCCCCTGCGTCACGACCAGGAACCAGCGCAGCCCCGTCAGCGCATCTTCCATCAGATTCATCACGATGCGCGTCCCCAACTCACGCGCCGTCTCGAAGCCGAAGGTAGGAATGCCCTCCGGCAGGGGCAGATCGTTGTCAATCGTCTTCGGCACGTGGACCGTCTTGATCCTGACCCCCATGTGCTCCTCGGCGTATCGTGCCACCCGGTACGCCGAATAGGCCGTGTCATCCCCACCGATGGCCACCAGGTAGGCGACCCCCGCATCTATTAACGCATGCACACACTTGCCGAGCGATTCCTCGCTCTTGGTCGGGTTCGCGCGTGAGGTTCGCAGGATGGACCCGCCGTCGAGATGGATCCGGCTGACGTCGCTGATCGTCAGCGGCCGGCCAACCATCTCCCCGTGCATCAGGTGTTTGAAGCCGTCATAAATCCCGACGACCTTTAACCCATTGTTGATCGCCTCAATCGTCGCCGAATGGATCACGCTGTTGATCCCCGGCGCCGGGCCACCACCCACCAGGATACCGATCTTGTCGCTGCTTGGCTCACTGATCATACGTCATCACTCCATCCTTGAGACCTGCGTTGCGCACGGCGTGTCCCGCCGCTGTTGCCGATTCAAATAAACGCCGAAACATTCTTTCGGCGTCCCTGGCAATCCGTCCTATTATAACAGAGGTGAGCCAGCGGAGCAAACCCCTCATGATATGCTCACGCCCGTCAATGAATCTATCCCGCCTCATGGATGTACTCATCCACCCTCATGGATGTACTCATCCACGAACATCTCGCTCAACGCGGTGCTGGTCTTTTCGACGGCTCTGTCCGGGTCCAACGTGTACTGAAACCCCAACTCCGCCGAGACAAAGCCCTGGTAGTTGACCCTCTTTAGCGCCCTGGCAAACGGGGCAAAGTCAATCTTCCCATCCCCAGGGATCAGATGGGCATCGCTATCGCCGTGATTGTCGTCAATGTGGACGTGAAACGGCACATCCCTCAGGCTGGCGACGACGTTAGCCAGGTTCTCCCCGTTGACGTTGGCGTGCCCGGTGTCCAGCAGGATGCCCAACCGTTCCGACCCCACCTCCTCGATCATGCGCAGCCCATCGGCCACCGTCAGGATCAACGTAGACTCTGCCTGATGGGCTGGCTCAATCAGGAGCACCAGGTCAGTCCCCTCCGTATAGTCCAAGAGTTCCACGATACTCTTGCGCAGTTGGCCCCAGCCTCTGTCCAGGTCTTCGCCAAAGAGCGTCATTCCGGGGCACAGGCTGACAGACGGTGCTCTCAGGCGAAGCGCATTGTCCACCGCATCCTGAATGTACTGTACGCTGTCACGCCGGATGGTCTCGTTCAATGAACACAGGATCGAAGGGTAGCGGAACTGGGCAGGAATGAAATTGGGCACGACCATCTCAAACCGGTCCAACAGGGCGACAATCTCGTCCAGTTGACCGTCCAGGTCGTGCCGGTAGACGTGTGGCCTTCCGCCCCATATCTCTATCCCCTGGTATCCATACTGGTGCAGGCGGCCAATGGCCTCTTGCAGTGGGTAGTTGAAGTAAACGAACGAGGACTGCGAAAATTCCATGCCATTTCCCTCACTAGAACCGATCCCCGAACTCCTCCTGAAAACGCAACGCCATAAATTCGCGCTCGCCAGCCACCCTGGCGGCCATGGCGTAGACGTAAGAGATCCTTCCACCAGGGCAACCGGCGTTGGGATGATAACCCCTGGGGACGGCCACCATGTCCCCATCGCGGACGATGCCACAGAACAGCGGAGCGTCCAGCGTTTCGTAGATGCACTGAACCCCGAACGCCCTACCCATGTCGAAATATACGTACAATTCCTCTTTCTCGTCGCCGTGTTCGTGAGGCGGCCACACCGTCCAGCCTCCCGTACTCCCCTGGCCGATCCCCACCAACAAGCGCGCGGCCTTGAACCTGTCGTCAATGTACATATATACGTCGCGCCGGCTGTTGTTTTCGGCCAGGCCATAGACCTGGTGCCGCGAACGATCTTTGGCCACGTCCGAGAACCGGAGGTGGGCAAAGTCCGTGTCCCGGTCGCTGGGTGCACCGATGCACACCACGACCGCCATGGGATCGGCTCGCAGGCTCACGCGGCTCTTCCACGGCAGGTAGAGCATGTCCCTGAAGCCGGCCGCGTCCGTGGTACCGCCGAAATCATAGTCGAACTGGCCGGCGATGCAGACTAACACGACCTCTTCAGAGCCAGTCTCGATGGTCAGGGCCGGATCATCGCGGTCCAGTTCGATGCGTTGACACGACAAGAACTCCAGCCCGCTCTCCTCGGGGCCGGCACCCTGCTTCAGTTCATCCGGTCGAAAATGATACTTCATCGTCTCTTCCGCTCCCTCATCGCACATCCCCCGCCCCGTGACACCTCACGAAATACGCATCACGCATTACAGATTACGCATCACGCATTACGGATTACGGATTACGGATTACGCATCACGTTTCACTTGCGCCTGTACTGCTCGTTGGGGTACATCATCACCTTGATCTCCCGCTTGGCTTCCAACGCCTCGAACGCCTCCCGCCACTCTTCCATCGTGATGTGCCTGGTGATGATGGGCTCCAGTCGGATCTTGCCCATGGCCATAATCCTGAGCGCTCGCTCCCACGAATGCCACCCGGCCGCCATGCGTACGGCCTGGTCGGCATACTCCATGCCATCCCAACCCCAACTGCCGCGCACGGTCAGGTTGTGGTAGGGGACTCGATCCAGGTTGACCTTGAAGTCGTGGCCCCACAGGCCAATGATCGTGATCCACCCCCCGTTGCGCACCATGCGCGTGGCCTGCGTGAGCGCCGCCTCTCCACCAGAGCAGTCCAGCACGACGTCTGCGCCAGCGCCATCTGTCAGGCGCTGAACCTCCTGTACCGGATCGTCCTCGCTGTAGTACACGGTATCGGCACCCAACTCCCTGGCTTTCTCCAGGCGCAGAGTGTCATCCTTCAGGCCAGTCACCATCACCGTCCGCGGGCTGAAAAGCCTGACGATCTGCAGGAGCGTCAAGCCAATCGGGCCAGGCCCGGTGATGACGACAAAATCGGCCGGTTGGATGCGGGAGCGGGCCATCGCCGCGTGGCTCATGCAGGTCACCTGTTCGATCAGCGCTCCCTCGGCAAACGTAAGGTTGTCGGGGAGGCGATGGGCCAGTTGCCTGGGCAGCGCCAGGCGGGGGGCATACGCACCGTTCACGTGGGTGCCGACCCGCCCGTGCAACGTCTCCAGATCGCCGCAGATACGGTCGCCGGCCTGCCATTCGTCGCCGACGTCCTCCCCCTTGCCAATGACCACACCGGAGAACTCGTGTCCCAGCGTGACCGGGCGGCGATGCTCTTTCTCGTCCCGCCAGATGTGCAAATCACTGCCACAGATACCCACAGCACCGACTTCTATCAAAAGGTCATCGGGCCCCACCTCAGGCTCAGGGACTTCCCTGATGCCCATGCCTTCCTTGCCATCGCCATATTTCTGCAACGCTCTCATAAACTGACCCCTTTCCCCCCGTTAGTTCCACCCCTCGACCGGCGCGCCCAGCGCATCGCCAATCACCCCGCCGATAAGGCAGCCGTACACTTGGTCCAGGATGCGCATCTCACACCCCGTCCGGCGCGACTCTCACCAGCGTCTCACCGCCGAAGGGGATGAGGCCCACCCGCGCGCCGCGTCCCAGCATCTCGAAGGCCCGCGCCAGCGCCTCCTGCACGCTGGGAGCAGAATCAAACCCGAGGGCGTCAACGTCGTCCGGTGATAGGTGATTGGTCAGCAGAATCGTGCTCCGCACGCGGTGGCGCACCGTGGCGTGGTACATTGGCACGTTCAGGCCCACCAGGTCCTGCACTTCGCCCCGCTCTACGGCGGCTTTCTGATCCTCGAAGGACCAGGGCAGGTACTTGCGTACGGTCTCCTCGTGCGAGGGGGCGTCGCCGCACAGCCCCTCCGTGCCATCCAGCAGGAAGATGATCACACCGCCTTCCCTGACAGCCCGGTGGCAGTAGGCATAAGGCTTGACCCCCTGCCAGTAATCAAAGTGACAAGGGTTGGCGGAGACGATCAAGACGTCGGCCTGGGCTGGGATGGGGATGACCATCACCTGCTCAGCCATGCTGCAGGCCGCGCGGTGTGCCTCAATGAAGTGGCCGGCGAACACGCCCAGCAGGCGTTTATCCTCGTCCATCACCGTGTTGACGATAAAGTCGAGGCCCACCCTGGCCGCGATGTCGTCCATCTCTGCACGCGGTTTGTTGTCGCGCGTGCCGATCACCTCCAGCACCGGCTGCACGATGCAGGCCATCAGGTGCATCATGTCGGTCGTCTTCTGGCTGCACACGCCGGGCAGAAGCATCTTGGAGCCGCCACCCCAACCGGCGGAGATGTGGGGGATCACGTTGCCGATCGCGATCTTGAAATCCGCCTCCAGGATCTCCCGGTTGATCTCGATTGGCGTGCCGCTCTCGGTGTGGCCCAAGTCCACGAACGGCCCCTCGCGGTAATCACGGTTGATGACCCGATACCGTTGACGCACCTCCTCGCCCAGTTTGATGCACAATTCCTCTTCCGTCATCGGCCGGTGGGTGCCCATGCCGATGAAGATGAGCACGGCCTTATCGGGGACACCGGCGGCGTGGATGCGCTGGAGGACGCGGGGCAGGATCCTGGCCGCCGGGGTGGGACGGGTGATGTCATCCACCATGATCACCACGTGGCTACTGGCCTTGAGCATCTCCTCCAGTTTCCCCGTCCCGATAGGATGCTCCAGAGCTTCCTCAATCACGCGCACCTGGTCCGGAATCTCGGCGATCTTGCGATGGGCTGCGTAGAAGAGCAGGTTCCTGTCGTCAATCTCCACCTGGGTGGTGACGCCCGGCCTGAATATCAGTTCGAACGTGGCCATTTCGACTCCTTCTCCTACAATCCGCTGCCCTCATACACCTTCTTCCGCAAAGGGAAACACCAGGTTGACCAGCACGCGCACCAGTTCGTCCCGCACGCTATTGACGTGGGTGCGGTTCAACCGTGCAGCTTCTTCCCCGTTACCGGCCAGGATACTCTCGACGATCCTTTCGTGCTCGGGGGTGGAGCGCTGCATGCGGCCTTCCAGCGCCTGAAGTCCAATGCGCACCCGGTACCACTGGTCGTTGACGCCGCGGATGATGTTGAGGTCGCCGGCCACCTGGCTGTCCGTGATGTACTGGCCGGGCTTGAGTTCCAGGTTCATGATTCTCGCTTTGACGAAATCGTAGGCCAACTGCTGGTACGTTGGGCCTGACTCTGCCGTTGATCCGGAATTTCCATTTCTGTTCATAGTTCCTGCCATTCAAGCCAATATCGCCACGTCCGCATCGTGCATTCTACCACACAGTCAGGTTTGCTCCAATCGCGAAACCAAGTCAAGTATGCGGGTTCTCGTTTGCTTGTTCCTATTATATCATCCCTTTCTCAACCTCCACCCCAAACGGCTATTGACAAACCCTGAAATCTGTGGTATTATTTAACCGGTTATATAACCGGTTAGACACGAGGTAGAACACTTATGGCCACCATCCGCGACGTCGCCAGACATGCAGGGGTATCCATCGCGACCGTCTCCCACGTCATCAACAGGACCCATTACGTCAGCCCTGAGTTGCAACAACGAGTATCGGACGCCATCGAGGCCCTGAACTATCACCCCAACCGGCTCGCTCAGGCGCTGAGCAGACAGGTCATCCCCTTGGTGGCTTTGGTCGTCCCAGACATCAGCAATCCCTTCTGGTCGTGCGTGGCGCGGGCGGTCCAAGACGTCACGGACAAACACGGGTACTCGGTCATCGTGTGCAGCACCGATGGTCTCCTCAAGCGAGAGGTTCGCTTTCTGCGCTCCCTTTCAGGTTGGATCAGTGGCTTCATCTTGCATCCGTATCACGTCACCTCCAAGCACGTCAACCAGTACATGGGAAACGCCATCCCGGCAGTGATTCTCGGCGATTTCCTGACCGCCCAGGCAGCGCCGTCGAACTGGGATTACGTGGGAGGCGACAATCAGGCCGGCGCACAGGCGGCGGTCGAACACCTGATCGGCTTGAGACACCGGCGCATCGCCTTCATCCAGGGCCCTCCCGATACCCCCACCGGTACCCGGCGCCTGGCCGGTTTCCGGCGTGCCCTCCAACTGGCCGGCCTGTCCGTAGACGAAGGCCTGATTGTCGCAGGTGACTACACGCGGGAAGCAGGTCGAACGGGGATGACCACATTGCTCGACATGGAATGTCCACCGACCGCCGTGTTCTGCGCGAACGACCTGATTGCGCTGGGTGCGCTCGAGATGGCGCAGCAACGCGGCTACCGGGTTCCCCACGCTCTCTCCGTCGTCGGTTTCGACGACATTGACGACGCCGAGCACGCCTCTCCCCCTCTGACGACGATTCGCCAGCCTCCGCACCGCTTAGGTATGGCGGCCGCCGAGGCGCTGATCGAGCGGCTCAAGGGCCGTACAGAGCCGCGCAGAATTTCACTGGAATTCTCCCTGGTAGTCCGAGCATCCACTACTCCCTTGACAGAGTCTGAAACGCAGACGAAGGAGGTCGAGATATAGAGATTCATAACCCAGTTGATCATCGTTCGAACACACAACCCAGACCTATCCAAAATCTAAGGAGGAATCCATGACAACCCTGAACGAATATCCCAAGGCTCCGCGCGTGGTGAGCCGCCGCGACGTGCTCAAGATGATTGGCCTGGGCGCTGGCGCGGTGGTATCGGGCTCCGTGTTGGCCGCCTGTGGCCCCAAGCCGACCGCGGAAGTGGTCAAGCCGACGGCTGTACCCGCACAGCCCATCACGCTGCGCTACCAGAACCACTGGAGCAAAGAGACCGATGCCCACTACGAAGGCATGAACTGGCTCTACGAAGCGTTCCACGCCGCCTATCCCGACATCACCATCGAAAACGTCCTCAACCCGGATGGCGATGAGTCCTACAGAAAGATCCTGGCGGACTGTGCAGCGGGCGACTGCCCGGACGTCATCCACGGCCCCGGGCCCGAGATGTGGGATTCGGGCTACCTGCTCGACCTGACGTCGTACATTGACAATGACCCGGCCTGGAAAGAGGTGCTGATCGCCACTACCCTCTACTCTACCGACGGCCACGTCTGGGCGGTGAACGGCGAGTTCTCGCCCATGCCCACCATCTGGAACACCCGCATCCTCGATGCTGCCGGTGTCAGCGCCGTCCCGACCACCTGGGACGAACTCATGGACGTCTGTGACAAGGTCAAGGCGTCGGGCAAGACCGCCACGTCGTGGGCCGTCGGCGGCGCCCACCAGTGGCACAACATCATCGCCAGTCAGGACAAAGGCCTGGACGCGCTCGCCAACAACCAGTTCGATGCCCCCCAGATCCTCGAAGCCTTCAAGCGGATGAAAATCTTCGTGGACAACAAGTGGATCCCCGACAACGAGATCGAACTCACCTGGCAGCAGTCCGTGGCGCTCTTCGTCGCCGAGGAGACCGCCTTCTATCTGAACGGCGCGTGGACCATCGGCAACGAGATCACCGGGGCCGGCGCTGCCCCCGACCTCAAGGATAATGTCAAGTTCGCCCCCTACCCGGCCGTTGGACCGAACGGCACGACCGTCGAACTGAAGAAGACGACTGGGATCGGCCTGGCCAAGAAACTGGCTGACGACCCCGCCAGGGTGGACGCCGCCATCAAGTTCCTCAAGTTCTGGTTCAGCGAAGAAGGTGGCAAGCAGTGGATCCTGTTGACCCGCTCCCCCATGGGTGTGAAGGTTGACTTGAGCACGCTCAGTGGCGTAGACCCGCTTCTGCTGGCGTTCTTGGGCGTGCAGGACCAGGCCAAGACGGTCTACACGCTGCCGAACACCAAGGCCATGCAGCAGCGAGGCTGGGACGATTGCTGGTCCGGGCTGCAGACGCTGATGGCCGGTAAGAGCGCGGAAGATGCCCTCCAGGCCTTTATCACGGAGATGTCCAAGTACCTGTAAGGCCCTTGCGGCATGGCGCGCGAGCACCGAGGCAGGGCGGTCGGGGCGAGATGCCCCGACTGCCCACCTTCACCCGTCATCCCGAGCGCAGCCGCCCGTCATTCCGAGCGCAGCGAGGAATCTCATGAGCACAGCCACCCGTCATCCCGAGCGCAGCCGCCCGTCATTCCGAGCGCAGCCGCCCGTCATTCCGAGCGCAGCGAGGAATCTCA
>Ga0307377_10001021_pt1 | contig 36946 bp, 31 predicted proteins | sample TR3MG_FD_202535 | JGI IMG/M metagenome (GOLD analysis project Ga0307377, IMG submission 202535) | Soil microbial communities from Risofladan, Vaasa, Finland - TR-3 | ecosystem: Environmental > Terrestrial > Soil > Coastal area > Acid sulfate soil | place: Finland: Risofladan, Vaasa | collected... | reverse complement strand
ATCAGCAATTGATGGTGGGGGTCAGAACTTTCTTGGAAATTTTGCGCCAATAATATTCTTTCTTTTACTGTTAGCTTTTACTAAATTCTTAGTAGATATTTCTTGGGAACATGCATTATGGGTTTCACTCTTAACATTGTTCATTTTATACGTAATATATTCACTGATTCCAGAATTATATAATTTTGTTCAATTCGGATAATCCAAAAACCCTATCTATTATTTTTTTTCTTTATTTTTTAAGCTGTACTAAAAGAAAGTTAAAACAATACTAGAGAAAAAAATTATATTTTTTCTTTCAACTTGAGCCTAGGAGCTAATCCAAGAGACATCATTTCTTGGAGAAGTAGTTTGAATGCATAAGAGCATACAACCTTAGATATAACCGTTCCTTCCCCACATACAGGACAATATCTCTTATCTCTGTTTCTATCATAAACAGCAAGAAGCCCACACTTCTCGCAAACTAAGACAACAGTTCTATCGGATTCATCAAGAAGCCTCTCCTTTAACAACAAAGCAGATCCGTGCCCTACTAAGCAATCTCTTTCCATCTCGCCAAATCGTAATCCCCCTTCTCTTGCTCTACCTTCTGTTGGTTGTCTTGTTAAGATTTGAACGGGTCCTCTCGCCCTAGCGTGGAGTTTATCAGCAACAAGATGATACAATTTTTGGTAATAAATTGGGGCGCAATAGATTCCAGCTTCATATTTTTTACCCGTAATACCGTTATACATTACTTCTCTACCGTTAAATTCAAATCCCGCTTCAACCAATTGTTCTTGGAGTTTGGTGATGTCTTTCCACTCGAAGGCAGTTGCGTCACCTAATTTACCGGTTGCACATGCTATCTTACCGCTAATACCTTCAAAAAGTTGTCCAAGCGTCATTCGTGAAGGCATTGCGTGAGGATTTACAATAATATCTGGAATCACACCCTTGGATGTGAAGGGCATATCTTCAGCTGGTTCAACTAATCCAAGCACTCCTTTCTGCCCATGCCTGGAGGAAAATTTATCACCTAATTCTGGAATGCGTAAATCTCTGACTTTAATTTTTACCAGTTTATTTCCATCAACGGTTTCTGAAATTATAACCGTATCAACGATGCCTTTTTCGTTATGGCGCATGTTTTTTGATGTTTCCCGTCTGTTAGGCTGCATCAATTCAAATTCTTCGTAGGATTTAATGAACCGAGGAGGTGAAGTTCTACCGATAAGGACATCACCGCCATTAACAGTAGTTTCAGGTTCGATAATGCCATCTTCTTCTGATAGTAATCTATAAGATTCAGCAGATTTAAACCCTCTTACGCCTCTCTCTGGTATCTCAAATTTATCTAATTCTCCTCCCGGATATTTTCTTTCTTCGGCGTCGTAAGTTCTAAAGAAGTGACTCCGAGCTAATCCTCGCTCGATGGAGGCTTTATTAATTACTATAGCGTCTTCAATGTTGTATCCCTCAAAGCTCATCATCCCGATTATGAAATTTTGTCCAGCAGGTCTACGGTTAATTCCTATTATTTCCACAGGACTGGTTTTTACGAGCGCTTGTTGGGGGTAATGAAGCGTATGACCCCGCGTATCAAGCCGTAGATGCATGTTTGCCGCAAATAAACCTAAAGCTTGTTTAACCATTCCTGCTTCGTACGTGTTTCGTGGAGACTGGTTGTGTTCTGGAAATGGAATAATAGAAGCGCAAATTCCTAATATAGCTGCCGGGGAGATTTCTAAATGAGTGTGCTCGGCTGTGATATCTTCTTCAAACATCGCAATATAGGCGTTCTCTTCTTCTTCTGCGTCTAAGTATTCTATAACGCCTTTCTGAATTAAATCTGACCAATTATACTTACCTTGCTTGAGTTTTTCAATATCTTCCTTTGTAATCAATAATTCCTTATTTTTGATGATAAATAAGGGTCGCGTGGCTCGTCCAGCGTCACAATTAATTTGCACCTCTTTAGAATCGTGATAATACCCAATATTAACATGTTGACCAATTTCACCTTTCCGTCTCTTTTCTCGAAGTTGATTTGTGAATGGGTTATATTTTTGATGAATCCCAACTAATTTTCCGTTTAGAAAAATGCTCACTTTTTCTCCTCTTACGCTTTTAACTTCGCTTATCGGAATTACTCCGAGATCAAATAGTATATTTTCTATAATTCTTTCGTCTGCACCAACGGAAATTATTGAAGCAAGTGCAAGATTTTTAACTAGCCCACAGTTTGGTCCTTCTGGTGTTTCTGCAGGACAAATCTTCCCCCACTGCGTAGGATGCAAATCTCTCGCCTCAAAATGGGGTTGACTTCTGCTTAATGGAGATATGACTCTCCTTAAATGGCTTAAAGTTCCTACGTGATTTGTTCGATTTAATAGTTGACTAACCCCCGCTTTTCCTCCAACCCAGTTACCTGTTGCTAAAGCGTGTCTAATTCTTTCAGTAATTACATCTGCTCTCACAGCAGTTTTAATATTAGGAGCTCGTCCTCGTACCGCGGTACGTTCTAATTGATATTTAATATCTTTTACGAGGTTTAGAAATGCAACTCTAAAAAGAGAAGTGAATAATTCTCCAGCTAATTTCAACCTTTTGTTAGCGTAATGGTCTTTATCATCGGCTTCTCGAAGCCCTAAGTTAAGTTCCATAACTTTTTGAGCCATCTGTCCTAAATAATACGCTTTTTTGATACGGTCCTCTTCGGCATTTCCAACATGAGGTAAAAGATATCGATCTAAAACTTGAAGCGCTCTCCGAATACGATAGTCTTTTGTTTGGCCAATGGCGACTCTTTTTCCAATGTAATCTAATGAATTTTGTTGGGATTTCTCAGAGTCTTTTAAAACCTGGATTTCGGACGCAACATCTATAACTGGAATTAATTCTTTTTGGATATCTTCATTTTCCGAGATGGCTTCAAAAATTTCTTTATCCGATTGTAATCCTAAAGCACGCATTAATATCGCGAGGGGAATCTTCCCAGGAACCGAGGGAAAAGAAACTCTTAAATTACCATCTTTCTTTCTCTCAATAGTTACTGGTGCTCGAAATCCACTTCTCGTTGAAAAAACCTTTGCTTGGTGTGTGGCACTCGAACTTCGACTTGCCTCTTCAGCTAAAATTCTATTAGGGGCTAAATCTTCTTGAGTCACCAGTACACGCTCTGTTCCATTAATGATAAAATATCCTCCTGGATCAAGTGGATCTTCTCCTCGATTAACTAATTCTTGTTCAGTCAAATTTTCCAAAGGGCATCGACAACTTTTTAGCATTATAGGAATCTTACCAATATATATGTCTAATGTTTCCTCTGCCTCCTCCCTTTGAGTTCGTTCATCTATAGTTATAGGTGTCATTTCTAGGATAATGTCTGCTGCATAACTTAACTCTCGTATCCTAGCCTCAATGGGCGTGATTTCCATAGTAGCACCATCTGCTTCTCTAACTTTTGGTATTCCCACTTTGATCTTCCCGAAATTGATTTTGAATCCCGGGATATCTGGTATTACTTCGCCAGATTCATCGACGATGCTTTGCATTTCTTCTTCAATAAAATTATTGTAAGAATCGAGGTGCTGGCGAACTAAACCTTTTTCGTCAAATAAGCTTTTTAGCACGACCCACTTGTCGTTATTGGATAAATTTTCAGAACTCAATTTTGATTAACCTATTAAAATATTATTTTTAATTAAAAAATTTTTCTACACTTTTTCTTTCCTGACATAACGATAATAATTTACAAATTTTACTGTTGTATGAGATTCTCTTACAATCTTTATGATGTCTCCTTCTTTTGCTCCAATTGCGATTGAAACCGGGTCATTATCAAACATTTGGGGTAAATTAGAAATATTAATTTTGTATTTCTCTAATAAATTCTGCGATTCTTCTTTCGTTAAAAGGTAATGTTTCGGGACTAGTTCATGAAGCAGAACATCTATTTTTCTTTTCTTTGCCAAAAAAAAATCCTCTTTCCTCGCTAATTGTTTCAAAAAATATTCTATTTCTAAAAAATTTTACCATTTTCATTATTATTCTATTAAATTTTTACAAATGCTAATCGTGGTAGCGGTATTTTGAAAGATGAAAACTTCAACATTTCGTCTAAATTGACACTAAACTGAAAATCCAATATCCTGATCTCTTAAAAGTCACATTTATTTTTTCATATAAACCTGAAAGATTTTGGATTAAATAATTGTAAATATAATTTGCTCCCATTTTTTTTCTTATTACAAATTGAAATTGTCCATTTCTTTTCAGAAACGATGGTATATCTTTGCACAATGCGAGAAATTCTTTTCTGCCATTTCTTAGTGGAGGATTCATATAGATCGCATCAAATTTTATATTTTTGTTTTGTAAAGGTTTAAAATAACTACCATGCAAAACTATTACTTTACCTGATCTTTCGGATACATTATACCTTATGTTCTCCCTAGTGCACCAGAGTGCTCTTTTATTTGTATCAATTAAATAAACAGAGCTTTGCGGACTCAAGTACGCTAGAACTATCCCTATAGCCCCATAACCACATCCTAAATCAAGTAAATGATCTCCTTTTTTAGGAAGAGTCATGTATTCAATAAACACTTTTGTACCCAAATCCAATTTTTTATAGGAAAAAATCCCTGTAACCGTTTTAAACAAGTATAAATGGCGATGTAGGCTAACTGGAACGGTAAAGACTTTAACTCCAACGTCAGGAAATTGTGAGGAATAGTGTTGGTTTTTTTTCTCCATGTTCGTCGATCTTTTCCTATTTGGTTTTAATTTCGTTCCACCTTGGATAGATCCCTCGTTCCATAAAAATTTTATTCGTTTTAGCAATTATTCCTGATTTCGCTTTGTAGATTTTCATGGCTTCCATTATAGCTGTACCAAAACCTATTAATTCTTTTTTGAGGGTCATATACACAATTTGCATGTTAGGTTGAATTCTTGCATCAATATAACACACTCCAGCAGAAGCTAGGTCTGCTCCATGGCATAAAGCGTCTACGGCAGTATCTCTCACATAAATTTTAGGGAGGTGTGATACGATTTTCTCCATAGGAAAAACAATTTTCCTTAAATAAGAATCGTCACCCTCATTATTGTAAATGGTGTAAGCATCTTTTAGATTTTGCAAAGTAATTAAAGTCTCATCTTCTCTGAAATGGCCCACCCTCGTTCGTCTTAACTCCAACATGTGGGCTCCCGAGCATAAAGCTTCACCGATATCAAAACAAAGTTTTCGAATATACGTACCAGCTTCACATCCAACTTTAAACAAGATGTGGTTATTATTTACTTCTAAGATTTTTGTATAGTAAATCTCTCTTACTCTTAATCTTCTCACAACTGAAGATTTAATTGGAGGAGTCTGATAAATTTTACCCGTAAAAATTTTGAACACTTTTTCAATTTTTTTTAAATTTTCGGGAGTATGTAATAGCATAACTCCTACATATTCTTTCCCCGCATACAATAATGCCGATAGAACCCGGGTGGCTTTACCAAGTGCACAAGGTAATACTCCAGTAACTTTTGGATCTAATGTTCCCCCATGTCCAGCGTTTTCAGTTTCTATAATTTTACGAGCCCACGAAACTACTTCGTGACTCGTGGGACCGCTCGGCTTATCTAAATTTATAACTCCATATTTTAATAAGTCCTCTATCTTTCTTTTGTAAGGTTCACATCCATAATCTTCATTAGAAGCATCTTGGGATTTTACGAGTAATTGTTCTGATTCATCAGAAGGCAATCTAAATTCTGAATCTTGCATACGGATTAATTGTAAAGGATAATATTACGAATAGTAATTCTTGGTGAAATTAATGTTTATCGATTGTTGGATTCAAATTAGAAGATGAAAAATGAATACATATTTTTGATTTAAACTCTATTGTAATACGGAATTATAGAGAATTGCGGGCCATGTGGGAGTTTCGCGTTTGTACTACACGAACAAACATATCGAACCCACGACCTTCAGGTTAAAAGCCTGCCGCGCTACCTGCCTGCGCTAATGGCCCATTTCTAAAATTTAGTGTCGAGATTAGATATAAAACTTGGCAAAGTGCTATATATGTAAAAATGTAATAGATCAAATCTATTATAATTTATAACTTTTTCTGTAATCATCTATGTAGTACCTTATGTGAATGATTTCCCTAAGTTAAGTTACTTGAAATGTTCATAGCCTTGACTTTTTAGGTCAAACCTTTTGCCTTTTTTTAAAAAATAGATTTTCTCGTCAGAAATTGCTTTCCCTACTTTAAATAGCCTTCCTCCTTTAGATATAACTAACTTTTGAGCTTTATCAAAGTCGTCTGGATCAATTGCAAATAGATGAATGAATTCCTCACCCCCTTCAAATATCAATTTTTCTAACGATATAGAAAATTCTTTTGAGTATTCCCTAGCTTTCTCGTGAATTAAATTTTCATTGAAATCAATTTCAAAGCCCAAATTAGGATTAGATAAAGTTAGGTCTTTTAAAGTTTTTGATAAACCATCAGAAGAGTCTATACTAGCTGTAGCTAATTTATTATCCGCTAGAATATAAGCTTCTTTTCCCAAGTCGTTTGGCTCCAGAACACTATTTATTGCCCCGCGATATTCTGAGCAGTCTTTAATGTTCACATCTCTGTGTAAGAGGATATCAAAACCTACACCAGTTAGGCCAAATTTGTTGTTTATTGCTAATATATCCCCGGGGTTTATACCTTTCCGATAGATTATCTCCTTAGGATTCTTAAAACCAAACACAGTTGGATTTATGATAATCTCTTTAGATGTGTTAAGATCGCCCCCAAGATAATTAAGATTCCATTTATTCGAGTAATCGACAATACCCTCTATTAATCGTTTAAAATTTACGACAGGTAAATCATTAGGAAGCCCTAACGAAACTATAATACCTTCTGGTTTTACTCCCTTAACAACAAGATCGCTAAGATTCATGAGAACAGACTTAAGTCCCATTTGATAGAAATCCATTTGTTTTGGAGCATCAGTTGTAGCGTTAAACATGTCTGAGTTAAGAACAAGACAATCTCCTTCTTTTTGGTATTTATATTTAAAAAAAAAAGAATCGTCTCTTCGTAACCTTTTACCTGTTTTGCTATAAATTACCCCATCTATTAATTCAATTAGTCCAGATTCACCGTAAAAACTAATATTTTCGTTCTGTTTCATTAGTAAAATTTTATAATTCTGTATGATTTAACAAGGTTTTAAATATTTTAAGCACTGATATTACAATTTTATTTTTCATTTAATTTATTTTCTTGTGGAAGATTTAGTGAAGTATAAAAACAATGATAAAAAAAACGATTGATGAATATCAAGGATTATGATGAAGAAATCGTTGATAATATTGGAGATAAATCAGGGGATGAGAAAGAACTAAAAAAAGTCCTTTTAGAAGGAATAGAGGAAAATTGGGAACCCTTTGAGAAAGGTGAAGGCAATGAAGAATTAATAGAAGATGACCGGGAAACTATTATTTCCGATGAACAAGAATTAGGAGATGATTGGGAACCACTTGAAATTGATGAACACCATGACCTAATTTATGAATTAAAAGAAGCAAATCTTGAAAATAAAAAAAAAATTAATGAAGATAAAATTAAATTAGATAATGATGATTTAAAGAAAACCTGGGAGGAATTAAGAAACATTGGACTTACTTTAAAACAAATAAGAGAAAAAATTGGAGTTGATATAAGAGGAACTCTTTATCGGGGAAATAGAATTAATAAGAAATCTCTAAAAAAGCTTGAGAATCTAATTGGAAGGGAAATATGCAGAGCAGAAAAAATTGAAATTTTAGAAGAAAAAGACCGAATTTACATAGAGTCTTCTTTAGTAACTGAAATATGTTCAGAACTCAACCAAAGAGGAATTTCAAATAATAAAATAAGTAAAAATATAGGAACGTACATTGGTAATACTTTATATCATGGATACACCCTGAACCAAGACAGCTTTGAAAAATTAGAAGAATTGTATGGATATAGAACTCCAAATAAAATAATTGAGCCCAAAGAAAAAATAAATAAACCTTTAAAATTAAAAAAGAATGAAGATCTTGCTGAGTTAATATGTATAATATTAGGGGATGGACATCTTCATAAAAAAGGAGAAAAGAAATATAAAAATAGTTTATTAAGCATTTCTTTGAATCGTGTCGATGAACTCGAATATGTATTTTATGTAAGAAATTTGATGCAAAAGGTGTTTAAGATTTCTCCAGATTTAGTTCCACGAAAGAATTCTAAATCAGTCGACATTAAATTATATGGAGATGGTTTGATAGAGACATTAAAACGATTAGGATTAATGACAGGGGATAAAATACAAAATCAAGTATGCGTTCCTCAATGGTTTAAAAAGGATCAAGAATGGATTGAATGCAATAAGGAAGAATGGATATTTAAATATCGCCCGCTATTAATTAGAGGTTTAAAGGGATTAGTTGATACAGACGGTACAATTTATGTTGATAAAAAAAACAAATCTTTAGGCATTGGTTTTAGAAATGCGTCGTTACCACTAATTAGGGATTTTAAAGAGATGTGTCGATCTTTAGGAATATCTTGTGGTAAAATAACAATATCAAAAACAATTTCGAAAAAAACAGGAAGATTGTTAAAAGGATATCAAACTCTTATTCGAGCAAAAGATGATGTTAAAAATTTTATAATTACCATAGAACCAATGAAGTGGAAGATTAAAAAAGTCCATATTAGAGAAACCATGAAAAAACTTGGCTCATCCGTAGATGAAGCGTTAATGAAGAAAGAATCGAATTAAAACACATTTTAAAATATTCATGCTAATAAGAATTTTATTAAAATGAAAAATTTTTTTTTAAAAGGACATTTCAATATAGTAATTTTAAATAAATTAATTTTTACGCCTCTGTGGCTTAGCGGTAGAGCAACATTTAATGCCATTTAGAATTACATGTTAAAGATTCGTAATCTGTAGATCGGGGGTTCAAGTCCCCCCAGAGGCTCTCGTTAAAAGTCTTGAGTTTCAATAAATCTATTAATTATTTGCAAAGCAAGCATTTTGAAGGCATCATTGATATTTTCTCCTGTTTTAGCGGAGGTTTCGATATAAGTCAATGTCAATTTTTGCGCTAATGCCTCTCCCTCGTCGCGAGACACTACTCTCTCAGACTCTAAATCTATTTTATTTCCCACTAGAATGAGTGCAATATTAGGGGACGCTTTTTTAATCTCAATATACCAATTTTTATCTATATTTTCGAAACTAGATCGATTAGTTACATCGTAGACTAATATACCCGCTTCGGCGTTAGCTAAATACGACTGTCTAACGCGTTTAAACTGAGCTTGACCAGCTAAATCCCATATTACGAACCTTACAATGCTTTCAAGTTCTTTAAACGTACACTCCTTCTTCATAATAGAAGTCCCAATAGTGGATTTATAATCAGTCGCAAACTCATTTTCAACATATCTATGCACCATACTCGTTTTACCTACTGCACCGTCACCTCCTAGAATTAACTTAAAGGCATATTCTCCTGATTTGATTTTAACTTTTTGAAATTTATCCAGTTTTCGCTGAACATTGTTAGCACCACTTTCTGTAACTAATTTAGGTATAACGGGGCTTACAGGTCTACCGTCAAAAATTCTCGCGATCTTTTCAGCAGCCAAATAAGCGTAAGGGAAAACAGAATCAACACCTGCTATAGCATCCATTACAGTAACTAAAACTGCTTCTGGACCAGATTCGCAGAATATGAACCTATAATCTTCTGTATCGAAGGTTCCCGTTCCAAAGGATCCTGAACTAAATTCTTCAGTAATTCTAGTTAAAACTGGTTCTACTAAAGCACTTACTCCACCGATTATTTCTTCGTCAAGCGATTTTTCCGAAGGCCCTACTAAGGAATCCATGATCAATCCATCTCTATTTACTACGAGGGCGGCAACTAAATTATCACCAATGCTCTGCTTGTACCACTGTAGTAACGCTCCTAATTTTTTTGTATCGACTGACAATCTCTTATAACATCTTTTTTTAAGTATTAAATAGCACTATGATATTAATATGTAAATATTCTTGCATAAAAATTTTTTTAATATAAAAAAGTAGGAATTAACTGGTTAGATGATTGCATCAACGAAAAAAACGCCGAGAACTTCATTCACCAGTAAAAATTGGTTTTCTCTTCTCTAAGAACGCTTTAATACCTTCTTGAAAATCTTTAGTTCCAGCACAAATTTTTATCTTTTCAGATTCATTTTTTAAATGTGATATAAGATCACTATTATAGGAATTATCTAACAAATTTTTAATATTTTGATAAGCGATTGTAGGACCTTGGCTTATTTTTAATGCAATTTTATTTACTTCGCTTAGGAAATCTTTTTCATCTGAAATAATCATCGATACTAACCCAGAATTCTTTGCTTCTTTTGCTGTAATTGTTCGATTTAAGAGAATCATTTCTGTTGCAAGGGATAAACCTACTAATTTTGGCAAGTGATAAGATGTTGAAGAATCAGGAGACAATCCAATCCCTGCGAAGGCAGCTCCAAATTTTGCGCTATCGCGGCAGATTCTTATATCACAGCTACAAGCGTAACCGAGAGACGCTCCAAAACATGGACCATTGATAGCCGCTAAAGAGGGAACGCGTAAATCCTTCAATAATTTTATCCCTTCGTGTAATTTATCTGCTAGTTTACCCATAAACTCTTGGGGTGCCTTGGCTTCTTTAAATTCCTTTATATCGCCCCCCACCGAAAAATTTTTCCCCATTCCCGTGATAATAAGGCATTTTAACGATTTTAACGATTTCAAATCATTAATAGCTAAGCAGAATTCACTTACAAGTTTAAAATTAAAAGCGTTCATTGATTTTGATCTGTTAAAATAAAGGGTTACTATCCCATTGGATTCGTTTAACTCAACTTTAATATTTTCGTACTTAAACATATAAATCAGTTCTAAAAAAATACTTAAATGATAAAAGAATCTAAACAAATAAAATTTTTAACATTTCATTAATTTAATTCGATTAAAACAAGTATTATTTGTATTTAAATCTTATAAAGAAATAAAACATTTTTTACTCGAAATATCAAGCAGGAGTCGCCAAGCCTGGTCAACGGTGCTAGACCGAGGCTCTAGTCTCATAGGAGTTCGAGGGTTCAAATCCCTCCTTCTGCATTAATATTGACATGATAGAAACCTAAATCGGCTTTTTTAACAAAAAAGGTTTCCTCCACAAGAAAAAGCTTAATAACTGATTAAACGATGATCTTGACAATTCAGCCTACAAGTTAGACGTACCAATTGTTAAATATAACAGTTTCACTACACCAAAAAGTGATCATAGATCTTTTATTAAATTTGCGAAGAAAACGAAAATTTCCATTAAAGTAGCTTATTTTCATTCAAGCAAAGATTCAAAATATATCCACTCTCCAAGAGACACACCAGAAAATGCAACCCTTAAAATTTGAACGGTTGTTTAGATATATGTCACGATACTATAAGAACAATCGACTCATCTAAGCGTTTCTTAAAAGAAGTTAGATAATTTTTGTTGCTTAATCTTGGGATTATTCGTAAGACTTTCAACGTATTCTTTTACTAGTTCCATCCGTTGTATAGTATAAGCGTCCAAATTAAAATCTCTGCTAATTTTTAAAGCTTTTGGGATATATTTTTCAATTCCACCGCGATTGACTGTTAATATAACATTACCTCCACATTTTAGACACTTTCCTGCATTTGAGAGGGGTGGACGTCTATATTTCTCGTTACATTTCACGCACCTAAAATGCTGTACGGCAAATTTTCTTAGGTTTCCCATTATATCGGGATTAAAGTGTGTTGTCAAAATCTTCTCAGCAACATTTTTATCGTTGACTGCTCTTATAATTTTAGCTAGGTGCAGTTGCGCGTTTATCTTTTCTTCCATACTTGCATAGGTCTTATATGCTGTTGTTGTCGGACCGTCGTTAATATCGTTAGTTGGTATGTTGAAACCCAGATTTTCGTACTGCGCAGGTGTTCCTAACCGGCTTCTCACTAAATTCATTTTCTTTTCTAGCTCAAATGGCATAAGATATTCTTGTGTTGCCTTATAAAACTCAAGAGGATACTTAAACAATGTGTCGATATTATGAGCTTCACTATCGATTTCATTAGGATCTAATAAAGAGGATATTACTAATGTAGCGTCCATTCTACCCCCTATTTTGCTTGGTAAATAATACCTCGAGAAATTTAACAATGGATCTAAAAGAAGCATAATCCCATCTTCATCCCCATCGCAGTTTCTGCGTTTCGCTGCATGCCAAAAGGGGTGGGCGTAAATCGATCGTGCGGGCGAAAAACCAATGATTCTACCGACAATTCCCGCGCTAGTATGAGGAGCAAGTCCTACAGCTAAATGGCCAATTAAATCTTCTCTCTTAGTAATATTGTAAAATGTGTCTAGGTTATAAAACAATTCTAGTTCGTCGTCTATAAAGTTAGCAATTTTAATAAAGTACTTAGCGCAATCGTCTGAAAGGATGACATCCTGCACTTGAAGCTCTAATATCTGATTTTCGTTATTTAATTCGTTAGCTTTATAGTCCAATTCATATCCCAATTCGATTAACCTACTTACTGGAGTAGTAATTTCTTTAGGTTTGAAATGAGTTAATGGAATATCTGTAGCGTCATATCGAATTTCTGCAGTTTTGTACACTAATAATCCGTTTTTGGCTCTAAGAATTCCCTTCATTAGTGGTTCTGGGACTTTAAATTGATTTGTCAATCCTAAAATACCTTTAAATTTGTCCGGTATAGACATATTTAATGAGCTGAGTATTGTTTTTGAATAGTTTTTTATATTAAAAGAAGCTTCCTTAGAGAAGTTTAATACGCCTCCGCATTGCTGGCACTTTTCTTCGTTTTTAGTGTAATATTTATTACATTTTAGACAAATTTTCTGAAATTCGGTATGAGATCCACATTCAGGGCATAGGTTAAATGGAGTAATGAATGAACAATTCGGACATTTCTTTCTACATATATCAATTTTTATTCTTCCCAAATCAATCGCCTTCTGTACCGATCTTGTATTACCAACTTGATCACTGAGAGGAAATAAGCTTTGAACGCCTTTCATACTTTTTCTTTCAGACTTCTCAGGGCGTCCCATGCGAGTTCCCATATAATAAGGAGCTTTATTTCTAATTTCGATGGGGGAAATGCTTGAAAAATAATTAAAGACATTGTCTTCATTTTTCATATCAACAAATTCCTTACGGTTTAAATTGAATATAGTTTCGTATATTTCTGTCGTTGCGTTATCTAGAAAAATACAATTTTCATTAACTGTGTGAGGAACAAATGCTCTTTCTAAAATATCCTTAATGGTAGCGCTATTCTTTAAATTTATTTTCTTAGTCTTATTATCATAGTCGGCGGTTAAAGCTTCTCTTAAAGTACTCAAATCACTTACAGAAATGTTACCCCAAAAATCAGTGTATTTAGGATGCAAGGGCACAGCAAAATTTTTTGCTAAATCGATCGCCTCTTTTGCTGAGGGAATGTTATTAAAAGGATCTTCGATAAATTTACTTAATTCCTTGTTTGATCTTTGTTCAATTTTTAATGCTTCCTCTAACTCTAAAGCCCACCATTCTTCAACATAACCAGATGGAACCAGTTTATGGTTATTTTCAGAAAACTCCCCAAATCCAAAGAGAATATCTCCCAGAAAAAGAATTTCTTTTATGTCTTGAAAGAGTGCTGTTGCTTTTTTTGCGTTCGAAATCCTTACCACGTTTCCATTTTTGAGTTTTATTATAGGTGGTTCTATCGAGGTTACAGGACAAATACTGGTACTTTTTCCTGGTCTTTCAATTCTCAATTGTGTTCCAATTGCTATAAAACCGTCCAAAATAGCCATAGTCGCAGGATGTAATCCTCCCGCAGCTAATCCGGTATTGCGCGATCTTCCATATCGTATTCTGTGCCCACCAATTTTGGAAGGATCGCTAAAAACTGGTCTACCCGCGATAATATCAGAAACGTATTTAGAGTTAGGTGTAATTTTAATAGTAGATTTGCTCTCTAAATCATCATTTTTCTTTACTTTCTCTTCCTTTTGTGCGATATCTTTTAGTTTTCCTAACCAATTCCAGCCTTCTAATTTCATATTTTGAGCAATCTTAAGAAGTTTTGGAGCTTTAAGTAATATCCCATCGTTTAATACTAAACAAGCACCTCCTCGAATTTTGTTCGTTTCGATTCTAGGTAATCCCCTAAACGCTGATACTTCTTCATCTTCAGTAGCGTCTCCATTTATCTCAACAGGTAAATGTTCTACGGCGTATCGAATTTCATCGTTAGATGATGGATATTGTAAGTGACCTCTCCGATCGTATAATTTGACTTCTTCAACGTATCTTCCTATTTCACCCTCAGTCGCTTCATATTTTGGAATATTTGATCGTTTCCTAACATAATCTGCAATCAGAACGCATAAAGCGGCTGTTGTGCCTCCCGCAGCCCTAATCGGACCTGCAAAATATAAAGATAAGTATTTATTGTTGTGTTGATCTTCTCGTATTAATATTTTTGATATACCTTCAAGGGGAGCGCTAACGACACCCATCGTTTTTATAGCAAGACCCACCCGGATAGCTCTTTCAACCCTTTCCTCTAGCGATTCAATTTTTACTACTTTTTGGCTAAGAATGTCAGAAACTACTTGAAACACAATCTCATCTTCGTTTTTTCCTTGATTTTTTAAAAATCTTATAACATCAGCTACGCCCTTTGGTCCTACAAGCTTTTCTACTCTTCCTGCTAAATCTTTAGCTTGAGGAGATTCTACAAAAGTTTCAGGATCAAGTCCTTTTTTACGTGCCTTTTCTGCGATTTCGTAGCATTTGTCAACATCTCTTTGCAATAGAGAAAAGTAGTCTTCCACCTTATTACTCATTTCTACCATAATACTATCCGTACGCTGATAAGATAATTAATCTTTTTGTTGAAAATTAGGTTACATAATGTTAAATTTTTAGGTTCAAAATAAAATGTTTTATTAATAGGTTAGTTGAATCTTACTATTTGAATTCGAGGAGATTTAAAGTTTTTGATAAAAGTATGAGAATTAGCATGCCCTCCTAATAATTATAAACATTGTTTATTCTTTAATAATAAACAATTTATCTTTAGCTTTTAATAAATATAATAATTCTATCAAGGGAGAATCAGACTTGGAAACCAGAACCACAGAACAGAAGAAGGCTATTCTAAATAAACTAATAAATTCAGGGATAAATATATCTCCTACAATGCTAGAAAATATTCTAACTATGAATAATCCGTTGAAAAACTTAAATCTCCTTATTAAGGAAACTAGTTTTATTCCTTCTTTTAAGAGTCACTTAACGGAAACTGTTGTAAAAGACATTTCAGACGAAAAACTTCAAAGAATGCTGAAACGCACCATATCTAAAACCAATTCTCTGCAATTACATGAAGAAACTGAAAACCCCCCCGAATATTCCAATCCTCCACAAGAAGCAGTTAAGAGCTCTTTAATAGATAAAAATCTTCCATCAGAAATTTTACCCCTTTTTGAAAAATCTAAAACAGAATACGAAAGCCAAGAAACTTTTAATACAGATCTCTTGCCCAAGCAAATTACCAAAATAGAAAGCACAAAAAGAACTCCAAGATTCGAATCCACCAAATCTATTTTTACCTTTAAACCTATTGCTAAAGAATACAAATCTAACTACGAAGTTATTCAAGATCCTTCAAGTAAATTATTTACTACCGGAAATTACGATGATTTTTATGAATTAACGCTTGACAAATATAATAAGCTAAAAAAACTCATCAGAAAAAGACCGGAAGTAAGTTCGGCTACTAACATCAATAATATATTTAGGATATCTAATAGCATTGAAATATCAACATTAGGTTTAGTAGATGCTATTCATCAAACAAAAAAAGGGAATTTTCTTTTTACTTTAGAGGATTTAACTGGTAAGATTAGCGTATTGATTCAAAATAATTCGGAAAACCTAGATTCCGTCAAAATTATAGAAAGAACTCTTAACGATCAGATGTTGTTCGTTAAGGGTTTGTATAATCCTGGTGAACATGGGAGAAAAGGAATAATTTTTGCCTCCTACATCTCAAAAATAGATATTCCGACAAATTTTCAACCTAATTTATCACCAGATCCTCTCTCTATCGCTTTAATTTCTGATATTCATATTGGAAGCAAAGAGTTTGAAGAAGCCTTATTTGCTAGATTTATTAGTTTTTTAAACGGAAAAAGTAAAAATAAACTCCTAAGAGAGAAGGCTGGAAGAATAAAGTACTTAGTCATTAATGGCGATCTAATTGATGGAGTAGGTATATATCCCAACCAACAAGAAGATCTCGTTATCGCAGATATTTATAAACAATTCAAAAAAGCTTCAGAAATTCTTTTGGAAATTCCGGATTATATCAAAATATTTTTTGTATCTGGAAATCACGAACCAGTAAGAAACGCAATACCTCGACCCGCAGTACCAAAGAAATATTGCGAAGATTTAGTTAACATGGGAATCAAATGTCTGGGCAACCCTTCTTTAATAAAAACTCATAATGTCAACACACTTATATATCATGGGGAGAGTATGCACGATTTTAATAGATTAATTCACGATTTAGACATAAATAAACCGATCGAAACCATGAAGGAATTTCTAATATGTAGACATCTTGCTCCAACTTTTGGGGAAAAAACGCAAATTGCCCCTGTAAACATAGATCATCTAATAGTAGAAAAGATTCCTGATATCTTTCATACAGGACACATACATATAAACGGGATTGGAAAATACAGGAATGTAACTCTCGTAAATTCGGGATGTTTTCAAGCTCAAACTGACTTTATGAAAAGTTTTGGGATAATACCTACGCCCGGTATAGTACCAGTAATTGAGTTGGATTCTTTAGATTTTTTATCACTCGATTTTAATAAAATTAATTAAATTCTTCTGCTTTTAATTGTATTAGGTGCTTTAATTGAATTTTGCTATTCCACGTGGCAATACCTTGGAGATGGTTTTTCACATTTGGAAAATAATAGAGCTTCCAAGTATACAACAAGATGATTTATTGCGCAAAATTTCTTTTGAACTGTTTCTTTTCTCGCCTAAAGAGGCAAAGGAATTCATAAATATGGCTATTCATAAAGGTTATCTAATACTAGAAGGCGATGTGCGAATAAAATTATCAGAATCCTTAGCTCTCGAGTTAAACAAATGGCATGAAAAGAGAAAAACGCACATTTCAGAAAAGATAAAAGATGTAAACGATCTCAAAGAGTTCACTAATGAATCTAAAAATAATGGCATAAATAAATTCAATCTTTTATTAATAGCTTTACTTGATAAAGGAACTATAAATAGAGCGGTAGCAGAGTCTGATAGCGCATACAAATTTGGATTAATCGATTCTGCTCAAAAAATTATTAAAGCTGAAGTTCAAGGTTCTCAGAAGATTCCGTATAACATTGATATAAACATAAGTGAAAAAGTGATAAAACATAATTGCCATGATTTTCGGACTAAAAGAGCAGTAAATAAAAAATTCTGTAAACATTTAGCGAAATTATTTCTCCTCTTAAAAAGTAAAAACGCGGATTTAGCATCGTACTTTCTTGAGAGTATTACCAAAGATATTAATAATTGGAAATTTCTTTCTTAAATTAGCTTTTTAAACACCACATTCTTTATCTTAACTTTATCGGTTTGGAGTATTATCGGTTTATAATCCAATAATCGATACTCTTTTATTATTTTAATCTGAGACAAAACTCGTTCTATTAGGTTAAAATCGATGTCAAGTTTTACAATTTTCGTTCGACCATAATGACCCATCGATTTTGTTATAGCTGTTATTAATCCTGATAACGCTAATTCATTAATATAGTCACTAATCCTTCTGCGCGTCAATTGTTTCACATTTGGAATGAATGCTGCTAATTCTGAATGAACTTCGTAAATATCGCCCGAAGTAATTATGTGTTCTTTAGTGTTTTTTGACAATAAATAGATGGCCGTTAATGTTAATTTTGATTGAAGAGGCATCGAAAAGATATATTCAACAATGTGATCTTTATCAATATCTTTTTGAGCTTTTTCTACATGATGTTCCATTATTTTTTTAGTTTGGTTTCGTTCAGCGATTTCTCCAGCTTTTCTTAACAATTGAAGAGCTTTTCTCGCATCACCATGTTCTTTTGCTGCTAGACCTGCACATAGCTTTATAACTCCATCGTCAATAACGCCTTCCTGAAAAGCTACTTCTGTTCTTAGTTTAAGAATATCGTAGAGTTGGTTAGCGTCATACGGTTTAAAGACAATCGGTTCTTCTTCCTCTAGATTAGATGTAACTCTCGCATCGAGGTATTCCATGAATTTTAGTTTATTAGATATCCCGATAACACTCGTTCTACAGTAATCTAAGTTCTCATTTAACCTCGTTAAGTTATACAAGATTTCATTTCCTCCTTTTTTCTCAATTAGAATATCTATTTCATCTAATACAAGAAAACAGATACTATCTTTGATATGTTGGTCCAATAAACCTAACAATTTCTTGAGAATTACGTCTTTAGGTAAACCCGTTGATGGGATTTTTTCTTTACCAACTATCGTATTGTAGATATGAGCTAAGATTCTATAAGGTGTAGATACTACTGTACAATTAATATATACCCACCAGGGAGGTTTGGTGGAGCAATGTTGCGCAAGTTTTTGTGAAATGTACCTTACAGTAGCCGTTTTACCCGTACCAGTCATCCCATAACACACGAAATTAGGAGGAACATCACCGTTTAACGCACAAGCAGTTATACCCGCTATCTTCTCGATCTCCGAATTTCTGTGAGGTAATTCATCAGGAATAAACGAAGGTTCGAGAGCTTCTCGTTTTTTAAAAAGTTTCGGTCCTTTTAAGTAATTCTGGTAAAATTTATCGATATTGAATGAATACATTCCTTTTTCATTATGGTTAGTCAACACTCATTTCCACCACGTAAAAATTTTCCACGCGAAATAATGCCAATATTTGATATTTCGATTCCGCGCTATTTAAATTTATTTATTAATCGAAAAAGTAAGAATAATATGTTAAAGCTTTAATATGCTAGTTTCATATCGTTTAATTTGCAGCGATTAAAGCGATAGTTTATAATAATATTGTCGGAGCTTTAAAAGATAATTATTTAGGAAGCAATATTATTAAGGGTTTAGTATAATTTGTTATATTTACCAAAATTTAATTTTAATTAAAAATTATTAAACCTATTCATTTAAATTACTGGAAAATTTATGTCTAGAAATAATAAGGGAGATATCGACAGAAGAAACGTAAGACTCGCTATAATATTGACTTTAACGTTTATCAGTTTGCTTTTTTTTAACTTTCTGATTATCTCTATGATCTTTACATGGGCTGATTGGTTAGCAACTTTAATTTTTAGCGTACTTTTTATTGTCCCAGCATATTTTTCGAACGCAGGAATGGTTATTGTTGGAGGTGGAAAACCATTAGATAAAGGTAAATTTTGGAGCGACGACCGTAGAATTTTAGGAGATCATAAAACAGTATCTGGACTTGTCAAGGGACCTTTATACATAGGGATACCCTTAAGTAGTGCATTATTCTTTCTGTTTTTTATTTTATGGCCCATTATACAACAAATTCCAAACGAAGGTGCTTCTCTTGGAGTTTACAAATTATATTCTGAATTGTTTTATTATCGGTATTATTTCGTTGGAGGTTCATTTCCAATAGGAATAGTTATTATACTTTTGAGGATTGTCTTTTGTTCCTACGGTGCAGCTTTTGGAGATTTAGCTGGATCTTTTCTGAAAAGAAGGGTTAATATTAAAAGTGGAGCGCCTTTTTGGATCGTAGATCAATTAGATTTTGTGGTAGGAGCTCTAATTTTTGCTTTAATTCCAGCTATTTTTTTTCCAGGATTGTACGTGATCCCAGATCTTAACATCGTTATATTTCTTTTCATTTTAACCCCCTCTGTAAGCCTTATATCTAATACAATAGCGTATCTAATTAATTTAAAAGATGTGCCTTGGTAATAAAAATTCTTATATTTTAACTACATCACACTTAATTCTAATTTGAAATCCGATGCTATTAACAAAAATAACATACCGTTTGAAAATCTCGTTAACTGCTTTTATGTAATTACCGTTACACCCTACAGCAATTCCTCGTTCCTCGTACGTAAGAAAACCTACCATTATATCCGTTTTTCCAGTATATACATTTCTTTCGATTCTAACTGTATGAATATAAGGATCTGGAAAGAAACCATAAACTAAGTTAACTAGTACTTCTTCTTCCCGTACAATCACTATTTTCCTATGCTGAAATTTTTTTCTAAGATATGGTAATTTTGACTTTGCACTAAAATAATTTTCATTTTTTAGGAAAAAAAATACAAATTCGTTTACTATAACCACATTTTGAGGAAAAACCTTAGTAATTTCATGAAAAAAGTGAAAAAGTAAAAGTTGTTCATTTGAAAACTTCTTTCTTATCGTTAATCTTTGATAAAAAAGTACCGTGTCATTAAGTGTAGAATGAATTGTACTCAACATATAATTAAGATTTTAGACGTATAGTTTTAAACTCCCCGATGCAAATTCAATCAAACGTAAAAACTTATTTTTTATTAAACAATTATCTAAAGTAGATTTTTAACTGGTATGAAAAAAAATAATGAAAAAAGCGGGATTTGAGTTTAGAGATCATACTGCCGATGTTCAAGTTAGATGTTGGGGCCCTACTTTGCAAGCGGCCTTTTCGCAAGCTGCATATGGTCTAATGACAACGATAACACCAGACCTTAAGAAAGTATCTCCTAATCTTGAAAAGAAAATAGTAGTTAAAGCTGAAGATAAAGCATCACTATTATTTGATTTTCTCTCTGAATTCCTTTACATCTTTGATGTAGATGAGTTAGTTTTTAGTCAGATTCACGTGAATAAAATTGAAAAAACAAACGGTATTTACATCTTGGAAGCGAAACTTAAGGGCGAGAAGTTTAATAGAAATAAGCACGATATTGGGATCGAAGTTAAAGCTATTACTTATTCTTTTCTAAATATAGATGAAAGGAAAAATGGTTCGATAATAGACATTGTATTTGACATTTAATGAAATATTCAATTATAAGTTATTAAAACCGCTTGATGCGTCTGCTATCATATTGTAAGATTTTAAAAAACACCCAGATCTATTAGAAATTAATAGATAAAAAGCTCCAAACAAAAAGCTATAAATCTAATTCTAGTTTTAGTTGAGTTTAGTAGATTTTCATGATTAATCAGCATTACTGAATTTTTTTTAACATTAAAGTGATTTTAAGATGCCAGGTTGTGCAGACGCCATTCCAAATGCATAAAACTACAGATTGTAGTTGCATATTTATTTTTCTTTTTTTGGAAAATTCAAATTAAATAATAGGAAGAAGTAAATATTTAACCTTTTACAACGCCAATTGGAACTAACCTAACAATTTTTTCCACAATGCCGAGATCATGGCTCACTTGGACAACTTGATCTATATCTTTATATGCTCCAGGAGCTTCTTCCGCAATCACTTTAGGAGAAGCGGCTCGTATGGTAATTCCTTTATTAAGTAGATCTTCCTTTATTTTACTACCCCAATATAGCTTTGTTGCCTTAGATCTTGACATCACACGCCCAGATCCATGAGCTGTAGAACCAAAGGAGAGATCCATCGCTTTTGGTCTTCCTACACATAAATACGAAGCAGATCCCATAGTTCCAGGAATTAAAGCTGGTTGACCTACACTTTTATAATCACTGGGTATATCTGGATGCCCTGGTGGGAAAGCTCTAGTTGCGCCTTTTCTATGGACGTTTAATTTCATTTTTTTTCCATCAACTTCATGTTCTTCTATCTTTAAGATATTGTGACAAACACCATAAATCAATTTGAAATCCAGATCGTCATAACTCCTTTTAAAATGCTCTTGGAAAGATTCTCTTAGCCAATGCGTTATTAATTGGCGATTAGCAAACCCAAAATTTGCAGCACACGCCATGTTTTTCAAGTATTGCATTGCTTCTGGAGTATCGGCTGGCACACAAGCTAATTCGCGATCTGGTACTTCTATTTTGTATTTTCTCATTGCTTGCTCGATATTTCTAAGTGAATCCGTGCACACTTGATGGCCAAGAGCCCGAGAACCAGTATGAACCATGATAGCTATTTGATCTTTATCAAAGATTCCGAATTTCTTTGCTACTGGCTTGTTATAAATCTCATCAACCTTTTGTATTTCGAGAAAATGATTACCACTCCCTAAAGAACCGAGTTGTTTTATTCCTCTTTGCTTTGCTTTTTGAGATACTAATTTTGAATCTGCGTTTTTCAAAAAACCGTTTTCTTCGCAATGCTCTAAATCCTCTTTTAATGCATAATCATTATCTAATGCCCAATTTAAGCCGTTATCTAAAACCTCATCTAATTCCGAGGAACTGATAATTAGTTTTCCTTTACTTCCTAATCCGGATGGTATATTCCTAAAAATAGTATCTAGTAATTTAGGAATTGAACTTTCAATATCTTTCAGGTGAAGATTTGTTCTTAGAATTCTCACACCACAGTTAATATCGTATCCTACCCCACCTGGGGAAACCATTCCAGAATAAGCGTCTGTTCCTGCTACGCCCCCAATACAAAACCCATAACCTTGGTGTGCATCAGAAAGAGCGATAGCGTGCTTTTGTATGCCGGGGAGACAAGCTACATTACAAATTTGATCCAAAGTTCTATCATTTTTAATTTTTTCTAAAATGTACTCGTTAGCATAAATATGGACAGGTACTTTCATTTGAAATTTTACGATCTTTCCTTCCACTCGAGCCATTAAAGTTTTTTGAGGGATTTCGTAGATGTTTTCATCTATTTTATTCACGTTCATACTAATTAGACTAGTAATATTTTTTTCATAAATTTTATGTTTACCAATTTTAATTGGACAAGCTTATTTAATTTAATAAAAATAGAAAAATAAGCCAACTCAGATTCAAGAAATTAGAAAGTGTAGGTTAAAGGTAATATGAAAAAACTTATGTTATTTTATATCAATAAACTTGAGCAAGCCAAGACCGTCTAAATCATCGATCATTACATCAATCTCCGCTTTTGGAACGCCAGCTTCCTCTGCTATATCTGCTACAGTGTGAAAACCATCGGCCAGATGAGCAATCTTATACTGTTCCTTGTTTAAAAAACCCTGAATGATTACTTGGGTAGGAAGACGTTTTGAAGTCCATGCGGGTTTCTGGTCTTGAACCTTCCGTAAATCTTCCTCCGAAAGCACCATACCCTTTTTTGTTAGTAGTTTCTGAGATTTTACATAGTCTTTTTCATAGATTTTTAAAATAGGAATCTTTAATGGGATTTCTGCTATATGACCGTTTTTTAATATGTCATCCATAACATTTTCAAATCCTTTGAACATCCTAACATCTCCTGACCAATCCTCCATTAGGTTTCCATATCTTTCCAGGAATTTGTCGATAATATCACTTAACATTTTATGTGTTATTTTAGCATCATCATTCTTGTCAGCAGCTGCTGTGCACAGGATCCCTTCCTTAAAAACAAGAAGGAGATAAAATATTTGCATATCAATGATTTTCAATTCACCCGATCCTTTCGAGAACTCCACAGAAAAATCTTTTAATGCTGTTAAAAACCCCGATACTAAATCTTGATTAAACTCTATCGTTCCATACTTCCTATGGATTAAACAAATGCCCGTAAAATTTGATATTAGGTAAACGTTGTGAAGGATTACAATCAACTCCTTAAAGCATAATTATATTTTTTTTTATTAATAATATAAGTTCTCCTATTTATAATTTCATTTAAGAAAAAATAGCATTTCCTAGATAAAAAAACATAGAAGAAATATTAAAATTTAAATCTGTTTTTTCTCCCTTATGCAAAAATGTTTTATAATGACTATTAACTTAATTCTTTTTGTTTATGAATTGTTTATATCGTAATTAGATTGAAATTGATTTGTACATTATTAGAATCAGATATCATACCTAAGGGAAAAAGATGGATTATTACATATTTTTCGTCACTGTACCTAATTATGAAGAGGGTAATAAAATTGCAAACTTATTAATAGAAAATAAATTAGCAGCCTGCGTAAATATCATACCTAATTTAACTTCTATATATTGGTGGGAAGGAAAAATAGAAAGAAATAACGAGTTACTATTAATAATTAAAACTACTGAAAAAAATTGCGATTTTATAATTCAAAAAATCGGAGAAGTTCATAGTTATTCAAACCCCGAATGCGTTGCTTTCAAAATCGAGAAGGGATCTAAGAAATATTTGGATTGGATTGACGAAGTTGTAGATTAATATAAGTAGTGCATTGTAAATATTATGACATTTGACGTCTTTCAAGTTGATTGGATTACAATTGATATTATCATAATTGTATTGTTAATCCTGCTTTTAATCGGTGTAAAGGTACTTAAAGAAATATATCGGTGGAGATTTTTTTTTTCAAACGTTTCAACGATTAGGAAAGTTGATAACCTTCAGCATATTAACAATCAGTTTTCGTCTATATCTATAAAAAAGTGCAATTTGACTAAATCTAGCGTTTTTCAGCAAGAAAAATTAATAAAACCGACAATAATCTTAATAAGAAGGTATCGAAAACTAATGTTGTTGAAAGCACTCACAGAAGCATTTTGTACGTTTGGATATAATGTGATAAACCTTCGGCTTAAAATGTTAACTAAAAACATGATGGAACAATTGATACCTGATATCGAAAAAGAGTTGCAACAAACGTTTCCTGCTATTTTAACATTTCACAATCAATATTTTAACTTATTGAGTCAGAATTATAATGTTATTGATTTTACTAAAAAAGTTTTACCTTTGAATCTTCTTTTGAAAGACTATCATTGTAGGAACATAATTTTGATTAATCCTCGCTTAAAATCGTACAATCTGGAAGTTTATTTAACTTTACTAAATGATTCAAACAAAAATCCTAAATTATCTACGATATTTAGTGAGAAATTAAATCCATTTTTTAAAAACAAGAAAGTAAAAACGATATTACATAATAATGAAACATTTAAATACTCCCCATATACTATTATCCAAAAAACTAAAAGCACATTCAAGTATTACGAAACATTACTTTTAAGCGTAATATTTAGATATATAGAGAAACAGTAAAAAAGATAAAAGCGATTAAATTCTGATGAAAGGACATAAAATTCTAAGAGATTATTTTAATACCGTTACATACTCTGAAAATCACTTGACACTATTAAAACAAAAAAGAGAACGATCTAAAACACTGCTGGAGATGTTCGCTAAAGAGGGTTTGAACCCATTTTTATATGGTAGTATTGCTCGAGGCGATGTGCATAACGATAGCGATATCGACATTGTTTTAATCCAATCAATCGCTCCGTATCAAATAGAAATAATACTCGACAAGAACGGTTTTAATAATTACTTCAGAGAAATTATTATGGCAACTCCTGCTGACACTTTGAAACTCTACATTTATTTAAACGAGTTAGAGAGCATAACAATTCCATTATCTAAGTTCGATAAAAAATCAAGAGAATTTTACGATTTTGGAGGAAAAATTAATATAAACCAATTAAAAAATAGTATTAGAGTGCCTGGAATCGATAAAAGGTTAGTTTTGATTCAACCCACTTCTGATGGTCATGAAGAATATTCGATTATTGGAAACGAAAATTTAGCTGCAAAGCAGTTGAATGTTAGTATTGATTTGATTAATGAAAGAAAAAAAGTTCTTTTAAAGAGAGAAAAATTTGGAAAAACAGGTGTATTTTTAAAGAGATCAATTGAAATATACGAAACTACCGAAGATGTGTTAAAAAAATTAGCCAATAAAAAATCGATTGTGAGAAAAAAGCTGTTACAAAGATGAGAGATCCAGTGATTTTAGAATCTAGAGCACATACATTTTATGTGAAAAAAGAAGGAATCCCTAAAGGATGTCAACAATGTTTAAAGGGTGCCAAAGCAGTATTATTTCTTAATGGAATCTGTCAGAATCCAAAACATTGTTGGTGGTATTGTCCGATTTCTGAAAAACGAAAAGGTAAGAAAGATACCTATATAAACGAGATTCAAATATCTTCTAAAGAGCAGATACTACATGAACTCAAAGCTATTAATGCGAAAGGCATGAGTATTACGGGTGGAGACCCGTTATATGAACCCAACTTAAAAAAAACGCTAGAATATATCAAATTCATCAAAGAAAATAAAGGAAAAAAGTTCCATATTCACCTTTATACCAACGGTCTTAATTTTAGCGAAGAAATTGCGGCAAAACTCGCTCGAGCAGGGTTAGACGAAATTAGATTCAACCCTGCAAAAGAAAATTGGAATGTGATTAAATACGCATTAAACAAGGGTATGTCCGTAGGAGCTGAAGTTCCTGTGATTCCAGATGCGGAATATATCGAAAATTTGAAAAAATTCATCTTTTATATGAATAAAATAGGCGCAGATTTTATCAATTTGAATGAATTTGAGTATACTTTACCAAATAGTCAAAACCTTAAGGACCGAAATTTTAAGTTGGAAGCAGGTACAATAGCATCTGTAAAGAATAGTAAAGAGTGTGCTATTAAACTCATACATGATATCGTTCCAAAAGTTTCAATAAAAATTCATTTTTGTACGATTATAGCTAAGGATTATTGGCAATTGAGAGAAAGGTATTTAAGACGTGCAAAAACTATTAAATTACCATACGAAGAAATCACGAGAGATGGTTTGCTATTATACGCTCTAATAGAAGGCGAGAAGAAGGACATTAAAGCGTTTTATAATCTTTTATTAAATGAGCTAAAAGTCCCTCAAAACTTCTTATCTTACGAAGTAACTTATATTAAATTACCCATAAAGTTTGCTTTGGAAGAATTTTTTATGGATTTACTAATTCAACATAATTTAAAAGGATATATAATAGAAATGATACCGTTTCGAGAAGAAAAATATCAACAAATAACGGAAAAAACACCTATAAGGTTATTTAAAGAAGAGATGGGACTAAATGATTATTGATACCGTCACTCTTAAGGATTTAGATGAAATTTACAATTTAGAAAGAAGAAATTTCAAGAAGGACTCATTTTCTAAAGAACTAATTTTTAATTTGATAAAAACGAACAAATATTTTTTTAAGCTCATTGATGACGAATTATCGAATAGTATTATAGGGTTCATCATTATTATTCAAGATCGAGAAGAAAAATTAAACTTAATTAACTTTTTAATTAGAAAGGGGGAAAGAAAAAGAGGTTATGGGAGTTTTCTTTTAAGATACACTCTGAAAAAAGTGATAGCATTAGATAAGATAAAAACAATTATATTGAATGTGAACTCTAAAAATAAAGCTGCTATAAGCTTGTATCAAAAATTTGATTTTCAGATTGTCGAAAGAATAGAAAATTATTATCGGGACAAGCAAAGCGCTTACTTAATGATATTGAACATTTAATCATTTTCTAAAAACCAAGACTTATAAATAAATTCTATTATAAATTTTGTATAGAACGCATTGATAATGTGCTCAAAAAAAGGAAACAAAAATAAAAGTATTGAGTGATTATGACGCCCTTAGGTACCGAATTAAAAGATGAAATTAAAAAAGGTGTTACTCTCCAAAAGGTTGACGAGGAAGATATGAAAAAACGTGAAGAAGAGAAAAAGAAACGAATGGAAGAATTAGAAAAAGTTAAAGCAGCCTTAGGAGCTAAAGATTAAATTTTATCTGTTTTTTGTATTTATTATTTTTTTTCTTTATTCTTAGTTTAACTCATAAATCCCCAAGCAAAATGCAATTTAAGTGTGTTAAACTTAATTGTTAGGGTTAATTATAAAAATTTAGGAATTTTGAGTTTGAAGTGCCAAATGAAAATTCTGGATATTGATAAGAAGGAGGAAACCATTTCATTAAGAACCGAAGATTTAAACGATCTATGGACACTCTATAATATTATTGCTAAAAATGACCACGTAACGGCAAGAACAAACCGTAGAATAGTTTTAAAAGAAGGTTCTAAAGGAGAAAGAAAACAAATGAAATTGAAAATAAACGTCGATTCTATTTCATTCCACGAGTTTTCAAATCGGTTAAGAGTAAAAGGAACTATCTTAGAAGGACCAGAGGATTTTGTTTCGTATGGGACATATCACACAATTAATATAGAACCAGGACTAAAATTAACAATTAAAAAACCTAAGTGGTTAAATAGTGAGATTAAACGCCTTAGTAAATCGCCTAGATTTCAAACTGATTTTGTCATGCTAATAATAGCGATCGAAACAGGGTTAGCAACAATCGCTCTTATTACAAATTATAGCCATAATAGAATCGCTACGGTAAAAAAAAACATCCCAGGCAAAAGATACGAGCAATCATATCGAAACAAAGCTTATGAAGAATTCTATAGTGATATTAGCAGCATAATTAAAGAAAAAGCAGAAAATGTAGATTTAAAAATCATTATAATATGTGGCCCTGGGAGCACAAAGGATCACTTAACACAATATATTAAAGAAAAAGCCCAAATAACGAGGTTACCGAAAATCGTAAACATTCAAGCTAGCTCTGGAACTGAAAGTGCAATCCTGGAAACTCTTAAATCAAAAGAACTCAAACTTCTAAAGAAAAATGTTAAAATCTTCCATGAAACTGAGAAAATTGAGGAAATTTTTCAGTTGTTTAGCACCAATTCAGATTTAATTGCAATTGGATTCGATGAAATCTCGAAAGCTATTGAAAAAAGAGCTGTAAAGGAACTTTTTTGCGCAGATATTCTTATAAGAGGTGCATCAAAAAAACAGAAATTAAGAATAGAACAATTATTAAACGGTGTAGAATCTTTAGGTGGAGAAATTCATATTTTAAATAGCGAACACCCAACAGGGAAACAAATAATTGATTTGGGATCTATCGTTGCTATTTTAAGATTTAAAATTTAAGAACTGCAAAATCATAGTATTTATTCTAACATGAATGGTAAAATACAATATGTTGATAAAATCTCGAAAATCCCTCTAATGGGGGTAGATTTTCTAGGGATCATTGATAGAGGGACAAATGTAATCGAACTTAAACCACTTACTCTTTGCAATCTCCAATGCAAGTATTGTTTTGTAAATTCTGGAAAATACAACACTAACTTCGTTGTAGATTCCAACTACTTGATTGAAAAAGTTCTAGATCTTGTCCAAATTAAAGGGGACTATAGTCTCGAAATTCACTTTTCACCTTATGGAGAGATATTACTTTACAAAGAACTCGAAAGTCTTTTAAAAAGACTCTCAGATATCAAAGGAATCTCAATTATATCAATGCAAACTAATGGCTTATTACTTTCGAAACCAGTTATTGATAAATTAAAAAAATCCAAACTCACTCGGATTAATATAAGCTTAAATAGTTTAAAAGAGGAGACAGATTGTTATTTATGTAATTGTACTCAGTATGATGTCGACAAGCTTATTAAAAATATATATACGCTAATGAACTCCAACATACAGGTATTGATCGCGCCAGTATGGTTTCCCGGAGAAAACGACAAAGATATTGAAGAAATTATAGAATTTGTTCTTAATGTGAGGAATGAAGGATATTCAAAGAGTCAATTACAAATAGGTATCCAGAAATATTTAATTTACAAGACTGGGAGAACCTTAAAAAAAATACAACCAAAGTCTTGGGACTATTTTTATTCTTATTTGTCGAAGTTGGAAAAAAAATTCAACATTAAATTAAAACTTGGACCAAAGGATTTTGGAATTCATAAACGAAAGCGTGTATCAACCTTGGATCTTCAGAAAAAGGATTTGCTTAAAATTGAAATAGTTTCGAAGGGAAGGTGGGAAAATGAGTGTATCGGTAAAATCAACGATTCTCTTGGAATAAAGGTATTATTGAAGAAACCCCTTGTTTTTTCTGAACCTCTAATTGGAAAAGTTATTGAAGCTGAAGTAATTAAAGCAAATTATAAAGATAATATTTTAACCGCAATCTTTCCATTATAAACTTTAATTTTTCTTATTTCACTTTATTTAAAATAACTAAATCATTCGACTCATTAAATTTAGGTTCAAATTTTCTTGTAATTTAAATATAGCGATATAGACAACATATTAAGTTTTTATTAAAATAATTTATATTTAATGTCCAAATTGTAGACTTTGTTTAGATCTTGGTGGAAATAGCATTTTCTGTCCTATTGGTGGAGAAAATAAAAGTTCTCATAATGATTTTACGAAAATGATAAACCTTAATATACCCAAGTAATCTCTCCAAGAAAATGAAGCATGGAAAAATGATGGTTTTTACAATTGAAAGAATGTGATAATAAAGAGTATAGTGATGAAAAAAAAGTTTTAAAAACTGAACTGGAATTAGATGAGAATGAATTTAAACCTCTTGATGAAGTTGAAGGATTATATGATAATTTAATTGAAAATTTTGAACCAAAAGATGAGTTAGAAAATGAAGACCCACAAATCAAAATTGATTTCATCCCATATGATATAAATTCTTTAGAAACTTTCTCAAAAAGGGGAAATGATGAATTTACAAAACTTGAAATTGATTATCATCCTAATAATTATAAATATAAATTTTATTCTGAAAAGGATGTCAGATCTTGGATGCAACAATATAAAAATTATAAAAACTTCAAGAAAGTCCAAAATCATTTACGAGCTGAAGGCGAAATGGCACCTGCGATTTCTACCATTCAAAATAGAATTAAACTATTGTTAGGAAAAGAGAAATACAAAGAATTCGTGAGGAAATACACTTTCAATGATGCAAAAATGATAGTCTCACAAATGGGTATAAGTAAAACTGGAATTTCTGGAAAAATTTTATCTAATCCTGAAGATTTTAAAGGCGTTAAATCAAAATTATCAATCCAATGTGGAAAATGTAATCACTCTTGGACAACAATATTAGATGCGATAATACATAATAAAAGTTGGTGTCCAAATTGTGCTACAAAACATCGAGTAGCAAATCAAAGAGGCTCAGTCAGAAAGCATCAAAAAATTATAACGCAAAGAGGTGGTAGGTTAATTGGAGTCATATATGAAGATGCTAAAGAAAAACTTTTCAATCAAAGAACTAGATTCAAAATTGAATGTCAAGCTGGTCATAAATTTAATATTAACGCTAGCAATCTAAAAATAGGTAGATGGTGTAGGAAATGTAGTCACACAGTTATAGGCGTGAAAAATAGAGGATCTTTCCAAGATATTCAAAACCTTATTGAAAAGAGGGGTGGTCAATGTATTTCTAAACCAGAAGATTACAAAAATCAACATCAAAAATTAAAAATTCAATGCGATAAAGACCATATATTTGAAAGGAGACCTACTAACTTAAAAAGAGGTGATTGGTGCCCTGTTTGTTCTCAAGGAAGATTCGAGAAAATATGTCGAAGTTTTTTCGAAGAAATTTTTCAAAACGAATTTCCAAAAGAACGACCAAAATGGCTAATAAATTCTCGGGGAAATCAAATGGAACTGGACGGTTATAATAAAGGTTTAGGTTTGGCATTTGAAGCTCAAGGAGAACAACATTATCACGCTGTAGCACATTTTGATCAGACATTAAAGGACTTAGAACAAAGAATTCAAGACGATTTATTGAAATTAGAACTATGTAATCAAAAAAATATTAAATTAATACAAATACCATATTATGTGCATCCTAATAATATACAGCATTACATTACTGCTAAATATGAAAACTTGATGAATGAAAAATTACCAATAATCCCTAAAATAGATTATAACAGATTTTTAAATACTCCAGATGATCAAAAAAACTTGGATGATTATTTATAGTTTGAATTTGTTATTATGCACAAAAAAGATATTTATCAATTGGATATATATATTAATTTATAGAATATTAAAAAAAAAATCAATTCATAGGAGATTTATTAATTTATGAGCCCCATAATTACATCAGAAGACGAATTAGAACTCGCCTCATTAGAAAAAGAATTAGTAACCCAAATAAGGAAATTAGCAAAAGCTCAGAGTACGTTAATTGATTCTCAAAAAAAATACGCCGAAAATTTAAAAAAAGCAACACTAACCCGAGAAATGCTTAATAGAACATTTAGAGACGTATTGAAACACATGCAGACTCTAGTACGAGAGAAACGATCAAATATTAAAGATGAGGAAGTGAAATTATTTCAAGATATTATCCACAAAAACGATAGTTACATAGAAGTAAACAACAAATACATTGATTCGATTAAGGACCTCGCCGTTAAAAAAGACTACCTTGTTGAAAAAAAATACGAATTTGCTTCGGCATTAAGCGAAGTAGCAGGCAAAAGAAATGTAGTTATCAAAAAAGCATTATCTGTTGAGAAAAGAAAAAACGATTTAATCGAAGGAGAAAAAAGGAAACTTTTAGAGTCCGAATTGAACGATTCGCAAAGAGACTTTGATCGTGCTCGAGATATTTTAATAAAAAAAATTGGCCAATTTTTACAGGTTAAGAACGAAGTAGATGAATTGTGGCTAAATTTGAAAAATAGCGTTGACAAAGCAAGCTGAATTTAAACTTTTTTTTATTTTATTTTTGTACAAATTATCAAGTATGAACTTAAATTTATTAAATAGTTCAAATATATAATTATTAGAAATAATACTTGGATAAATCGTTATTATTAAACTAGAGAGAATAATATGGCAGAAGAATTCGCAAATTTCATGCAAGAAACAAAAAAGGCTCCAATAGAAGAAAAACTAAACGCATTTGGAGACATCGTTGAAAGAATGATGTCTGTAATTCTAAGAATACCTGATTTAGTAGATCAGTCTTTAGCTACTGTAAATCAAAAAATATCCACATTGGAATCACGATTTAATACGTTTAATAATGAAGTATCAGCATTACGAACCAAAGGCGTTGGGGCATCCTCAGTAATCGCTGCACCTGCTTCCCCAAACAGTGCACCACCACCTTCTGGAGGTCCGCCTGGAGGTCCACCGCCACCGCCTGGAGGTCCACCTGGAGGTCCACCACCGCAGCCTGGAGGTCCAGGAGCTGCTCGTCCAGCTAGTCCTGTGAGCTTAAGAGGTGCAATAATGGGCGAATTAAAGCAGCTTTTTTCTAAGAGAAATCAATCGGGATAGTTAATTTACGAATTATTTTTCTAAAATAAATTCGCTCCATACCTTCGCGATTGAAGAAAAGTTCTCTGTATTCGTTAAAGTTGGTTTAACTTGAAGACGATTTAGTTTCAGTCGTTCACTTTTAAGTATTAATCTAATTGTTTTTAAAATCAATTAAAATTAAAACTAAAAAAAAGATATATTACTATAAGAAGTATTCTGTTTTGATTTGATTTCTTTGGTGTAAGAATTATCAGTAAAGGCTTAAAAGTAAATAGGGTAAATGTTGCTCACGATCTACAAAGACAAATCCTAGAAATTACGTCCTTCGTTAGGGTTTTAAATAATTATTATTATGAAAAAGCAAAGATAGAAAAAAAACTAAAACCTCTTGCACTAAAAAGCTTTAAAGATGAGTTAAAAAACATAGAAAGTGATGGAGATGGGCTTCACAGCGTTCCGCTAGCTATAAACTCGTTAAGTGACGATTTAAATATCAAGAAAGATTCTTTTAGATTTCCTGATAGCATAATTTTATTTGAGGCTTGGATGAATTTAGGTTTTGGAGCGCTTTTTCCTAGATTAGCACTCCATTACAAATTTCCTGGATTTTTAAATGGAGAAAAAACGAGGAATATTTTCCAATTCACATATTCAACTTCTAGAGGATTCGGATTCCCAATTTATTTTGGTCCAGAATTCTATGGGTATATATTAACTATAGGTAAATTTTTAGAATCTTTGTTTAAATGGAGTCACACTATATGTCACAGAGCAAATCAAGCGATTTATCTTGTTGGAAAAAAATATGGAATTAAAAGACATCACCCTGGAGAATTTGAATCTGTAATTATATCAGAGTATAAAGACAATATTTTTAAAGGAATTGACACCCTCTTACACGGCTATTACACGCAAGACCCAAAAACATTTGGTGTGTTCTCAAGTTTAGAAAATGCACTTGATAACGTTACATTTTCTTATTCTGTAGGAGATCACGCGATGTCTGTCGAAAGCGAAAAATCAGAGAAAACAATTAGCGTACCTTTAATTACACATGATACTATCGTTCGTAAATACAATGTGAATTTTTACGACTATTTAAATAACTTATTAGCAACAGAAAAGTTGATAAAAAGAAAGATCATCCACTTTAAACAGCTAAGAAAGGAGTATATTGGTAATTTAAAGAGAATCGATAGAATTAAATTTAGGATCGATCAATCTAAATCATTTTCAGTTCCAAGTTTGAAAATTTCTCAAAAATTTTCTAAAATTCAAGAATTTTCCCTTCATATTCGACTTATGGAAATAATTATAAAGATGCTATGGACAACTCCCCTTTATACCCATACGATTCATAAAACTATCGACGACGAATTAATTCTTCAAAAGCAGAAACGAAATGAATTCATTACTGATTTTAATAATGTATCGATAGATTCAATTTTTTTACTCTTTATAAAAAAATTTGAAGAACTAAACTCGTTTTCTTTCAAAGAAATGGAAGTTATCAATGAATTAATTAAACTTAGAGACAATATGGGAACCATGTGGCTTTATTTTAAGGAGAAACATTTCAATTTTGCTTTGAAAAAACTAAACGATCTTTCTACTTTATCGTTGGATGACTTTAGTTATAGAAAAGTTGTAAACGAATACATAAACAACCTTATCCCTATTTTTTCAATTTATGAAATTTTTAATAGAGCTCTTTCAGAGTCAGTTTATCCTGAATCAGTTCCTCAAACAAAACGGTTGGGAGGGTATTTAGCTAGTCTATTAACTTCAAGGTTTAATCCCTTCGGAGTAAATCTAATGAATCTTTTTAATAAATTAGCGTTTAATAACTGGAGCTATCTAATAATAAACCGAAAATTAAATCGAAAACAGTTTTTCAAATTGATAGTGAAACTTCCTATATGGAAAAATATTCCTAAAACTATTAAAAAGAGAATTCTGAACTTAGATTTTTAATTATTCAGGTGGGAAGTCGATTTTAACGATATTAGAATTCAAGAAACCCGGGGTCGTCAAAGATATCTTCGATTTTTTTTTCCTTCTTCATATCACTCTCGTCGTGCTCTGTAAATAAAGACTCGTCATCTGTTTTTATTCCTTTCTCTAATTCAAGGGAGTCTAATTGAAGTAATGCATCCTTTTCTAGCTTTTTATATTCTTCTGCTTTAATTTTCCATTTATTAACTACATCAAGGTTGACATTATCTTCATCTTCTAAGGCCTCTGCAGCTTTAGCTTTGCAAATATCCGATAAAATAGAATAACATAGAACTAATTCCCCCCATTCACTTTTCTGTTTAAGTTTCGCGATGCGTTTTTCTAATCTCTGAAGTTCTTGATCAGCGTAATAAATATCGATAAAATCTCCAAAGGCATCAACGGGTTCTGATATAGAATTAACTAAAACTTCCTTTATTAAGCTACAATGACCACACTTCACTGTAGCAATTGCGCTTTTCCGAATATTCTCAACCTTGACAGATTTTTCACCGCAATCCATATTAAATGGGAGAACCATTTAGTTATTTGGGCAAGTGAAAATCTTTGGAACTCTCTTGACTCTTTTATACGATTGTTGTTTACGTTTCCTTCTTCCCATTATTCAAACACTAATTATTGTATATACTAAATAAGAAAAACATAACAAAAAAGTTTTGTTACAATAATTTATAGTAGTCATAAAAAACATTTTAATTCCTTGAGTTCTTAATTTGGCCTTTAATTTGTTTATAGGTCTTTTGGTTTAATGAGTTCCTTATTAGGATTAACATCTTTAATATTCATTTTTCGATTAATAAACTTATTTTCTATATTATGACATAAAATATTTTTATTTAAAAGAAAAGGGAGTTCTAAGTATTTTAAAAATAGATTAGAGCCGTATTTTAGTATCAATCGAAAAATTTTTTAGGAATGCTTAATTTATTCACTCACTCTTTTTAACTGAAATAGATGATATTTATTCAATAATATTAGTGGACTATAGGTATGGAACATACGAATTTGTCATTAGAATATGATAAAAGCTTGATAGAAAGGATTCTGGACGATCTCGAAATGAGATACATTATTTTATTTTTGTATATTATCAGAAATGACTTGTTTAAAGATTTAAAGGATTTAAAAATTATAGGGTCCTATGAGAGAGTTATTATTTTAGATGAAATATTCAAAAATAACGTACTTAACTTTTGGGAAGAAAATTTTATTGAAATAGCGATCGATTTAGGCTTGTTTAAAAATATTCGTAGTATTAGAGAATTTAATCATAACGATGGGGATTTCATAATACGATTAGGAGAAGAAACAATTACAATCGAGAACGACAAAATATCAGTGCCAGATCATACTCTTTTCTTAATGATAAATAAAAAATTTAAGTTTCTTACCAGAAGAAATTATAATTTAGCCTTGATTAAATTAAAAGGAGTAAAATGTCAGACTAGTAACCTTATTCATCAATTTATATCTCAAATGGGAGAAAACGATTATGCAATATCTGATGATATATACTACATATTAGATCAATTTGGTAATGTTTATCAAGCAATTAAAATTGAGATCACAATCGAAGGGGTTCACCAGAAATACATAGACATGAAA
>Ga0307377_10001020_pt1 | contig 36959 bp, 32 predicted proteins | sample TR3MG_FD_202535 | JGI IMG/M metagenome (GOLD analysis project Ga0307377, IMG submission 202535) | Soil microbial communities from Risofladan, Vaasa, Finland - TR-3 | ecosystem: Environmental > Terrestrial > Soil > Coastal area > Acid sulfate soil | place: Finland: Risofladan, Vaasa | collected... | reverse complement strand
TCATCGAACATAGGGAGTCCTGACAGAATGAAGGGTGCTCGGCCTTGTCTAGACAGCGCATATTGAAGGTCCAACGCCAGGTCCCTGACAACCTGGGGACGTGTAACTGGCTGTGCAGCCTGCTCCTGTGAGACCAGTTCAACCACCGCCAGGCCCGTCACTATCTGAGGGGGAAAAGTCCGAGCCCTCCGGGTCAGACAGCACTTCTCCCATACTCTCGCGAATCTCTCGCCGGATCGTTTGGCGTAACTCGGTCTTGAGCTCCGAATCGCGGTCGTAAATGGGCCTGGTCGCGTTGCCCAAGTAGTGGGATTGGCACCATTGATGCGGGACGTCTGGCAACACTTCCTCGAGCGCTTTCCTGACACACCCTTGTTTGTCACTCACCGTGGCCAGAATGGGCAATCCCAGGTCTACCACCGGCTTCAGTAAGGCACCCAACGTCTCGTGGTTCACCCGAGGCAGCCAGCCGACCACCAGGTTCAAATCTTCCTGTGTCTCTCGTACCACCCACAATGCTTCCGACGCCCCCTCCGGCTCCAGTCCATCCATACTGATGATCAATCCGCCTCGTTCTTTGACAACTTGTTGCAAGCGTTCGGCCTCCAGCCGTTCGGCGCAGCCCATCAGCACCTGATACCGTGCGTACAGATGGTCCACTTGGCGCTCGGAGATCTGGACACCGCGTTCCCGCAGGCGTGTGTGGCTTTGCTCCCGGTTCAAGTGTTCCTTGTCGCGCCACCAGCCGATTTGCGCGATCACGTCCAAGCCGTATGTGCACTCAGGCACAGTGACCATTTGCGCCGTCGCTGAGGTATAGTGTTGTCCCTGGTGCTCACACTGTGGATTGACACACTCCCTGGCCTGACTGGCCACCCACACCACCCTGTCCAGGTGTTGGACTGTCTTGCGCCACTGATAGTATGGACGTGCCTGGAGGGGCTCATTACAATGGGGACAAACCTCGAACTCTGGATTGTAAATGTACCGTGCTTGTACTTCCAGATGCTTGGCTGTTTTGGGCATGGACCGCTGTCCTCCTCTTGAACTGTTGTTGGCGGTCCATGTTACCACAACTTCGTGCCCGTGTCACTTTTACCTTAATGCGTAATAAGGTTCTGGCGCAGTGCAACTCGATCTATTGCTTCCACTGATTCCTCCCTTTGTGAAGCACTATGCAGCATCTGGGCGCTCGTGTCAGCCTGCTCTAGTTGTTCTATCGTCTTCTGTCGTGAAGTAGTGTCAACGCTCTCGGAACCTGCGTCCAACGCAATGCGAAATCCCAGATATGGGCGCTGTGCGTCAGGTTCATACCGTCCGCGGCAGGAGATTCGAACACTCTGCGGATCACTGTGCCACGAACCTCCCCGCACGACCCGGTGGAACTGATCATTGTGCAAACCCTCGTGGGGAGAGCCTGGATATGGCTCATACCAGCTGGCCGTCCACTCCCAGACGTTGCCCGCCATGTCCACGACTCCAAAAGGGCTCTTGTTAGTTTGCTCGAACTCATGAACAGAAGTCGTGCAATTCCGACCCAACTCTTGCACGTTGCAGTAGCCAGGGTTCCACTCGTTCCCCCAGGGATAGCGGCGTGTTTCTGGAGAACCGCCTCGCGCTGCCTTCTCCCATTCTTCCTCGGTGGGCAGCCGGTAATGTTGCCCGGTGACCTGGCTCAGCCAGCGACAGTAGGTCTCTGCATCATGCCAACTCACCAGCACTACTGGGTGGTCGGCTTTGCCCTCGGGATAGGTGCGAGCATGAGAGTCCCAGTTATAAGGGCGAGCCCTCTCTTCGTCTGCGTGTGGAACCGGGTGGTCGGGATTGTCTGCCAGGAAGCGAGCGTACTGAGCATTGGTAATGGGGTAACGACCTATCCTGTACCCTCGTAACTCGACCTCGTGGCAAGGTTTTTCGTTGTCGTGGGCTTCGGGGTCATCAAGGGGGCTGCCCACCCAAGAGGGACCGGCAGGGATGGCAACCGTAGCCGGCACATCCAGAGCTTGTAGAGGGGAGGGAGCGGTAACTGGCACGTTCAAAGGTTGTGGAGGGGAGGGGGTGGTGGGATCGCGCAACTCACTGAAGGATTTACCCACCGCGAGTAAGGCAAGCTCGTCTAGACGGCTGATGATTTCAGAACGCTCTGCCCTGCGGGTTTCAGTATCGCCATGTAGCCGGGACCGAGCGATGTTCTCGCTCAGACGCTGCTCGTAGACGAGAGCCTCGGAATAACGAGAGTGTCCTGGCCCTAGGTACTGCAGTAGCCAGCGCAGCCCGGTTTCATAAGAAGTGTAGACATCGGGCAAAGGTGCTGGTTTTGGCATTACAGCCGGCTTCTTGACGATACCTTTGGCAACTTTGGCACCCTTGGACGTTATCCAGATCTCGCCACCTGACCCATTTTCCAGGCTGCTAAAGTCAACCCATTCTTTCTCCTGCAAGGAAAAGATCTGCTCCCAGACTTCTTCTACCCTCTGCTCTTCTGATGGGGCAACGCCAATAGCGTCATACAAGTTGCCAAAAGTCATGTGAGGGGAGCCTGGATTGGACTCACGATGAGCATAGAGTGCATCAACAATAGCCCTGTCCAGTTGTGTTTCCATAGCAAGTTATACCATTCAGTTGATCAGAACATCACTACCGGCTTTGATTGGCATCCCTGGCAACCCTGGTACCCAGTCGCGTAAGCCACACCAACCCACTTTCTCCCCTGTCGGTCAGATCGTAATCCAGCCACCCTTTCTCCTGCAGGCCAAGGAGACATGATATGACGTCGGCACGCTGGGCGCCCAGGGCTCCGATCAGTTCATTTAGATTTGCTTTTGGGTCTCCTGGGTGCTCTTGAAGATAATCGTAAAGGGCCTGCAAAATCCGTGCATCTAGGCCTTCGGTTCTGCCGGGCTTTCTGAGGGCTTCAGCAGAAATGGCGTCAGTAGCTTTGGGGGATTCAGGCCCTGCCTGGCTGACAGAGGATGTGGGAGGCGGGGGATCAATCGGCGTGGAGGGGCGAGTTTGTTCTACCGCCCTTGCTGGGGAGGCTATGGCCTCCAGGTCGGCTGGTTCCAGCAGCCGGATGCCATGTTCTTTGGCAGCATTGCGAGCCGGCTTGCTGAAACCTGACGCCGAGACGATGATCCCCTCGTCAATCAGCCCTTTGCTGCGGAGGAGACCCGCAATGAACGCGAAACCGTTGACGACGTCAATGCCGACCGGCTTGGACCAATCCTTGGCCTCCACCGCGATGCGATGCAGAAGGCCCGCAGGTGTCCCCAATTCGACGTACACGTCAACCTGGTTGCCGGCCAACTCAACGTCGTGCTCGACCTTCCGCGCTCCCATCTGGCGGTAGGCGTCCGTCACCCGTCGTTCCAGTTCTCTGCCCGTCTTCGTTGCCTTACTGGTCATCGTACCTCCCTACGCCACCAGGCCCGCCAACCAGTAGCCTTGCAACTCCAAGAACCCCAAACCCTCATACAGTGTAGTCCATTTTGGCAGAATTGTCAACACTCAGAAGGTGAATTTTGAGTAAAATCGTGGTGAATCGCCGCCCTCGTGGCTGCTGGCTTGCGCGAGCGGGCGGAGCAGGGTAGAATAACGCAGAGATGGAGGATTGATGCGTGACGTCCTGGACGACCTGACCCGCTGGCTGGCGGCCGGCGAGCGCGTGGCGCTGGCCACCGTGGTGTGGGCCGAAGGCTCCTCGCCCCGGCCGCTGGGCGCGCGTATGGCGGTGACCCAGTCCGGCCACATGGCCGGCTCCGTCAGCGGCGGGTGCGTGGAGGGGGCGGTCTTCGAGGAGGCGCAGGAAGTGCTCTCCGGTGCACCGCCCAAGCGATTGCGCTATGGCGTGGCCGACGAGAGCGGCTGGGAGGTCGGGCTAGCCTGCGGAGGCACGATCGAGGTCTACGTCGAGCCGCTGGTGGAGGTCCACCACCGGCTGCTGGTGGCGTTAAAGGCCGGCGAGACGGTCGCCCTGGCCACCTGCCTGGACGGCGGTGGACACCTGCTGGCCTGGCCCGACGGGCGGCTGGAGGGGGACCGGGCGCTGGCCCCTGAGTTGGTCGCACTATTCCCCGGGCCGGCGGCCACCCTGCGCCGTGACCCGGCCCGGGACCAGTTCCTCGAAGTCTTCGCCCCGCCGCCCACCCTCGTCATCGTCGGCGCGGTCCACGTGGCCGTCCCGCTCGTCACCCTGGCCCAGGCGCTGGGCTTCCGCACGCGGGTGGTGGATGCCCGGCGCGCTTTCGCCAACCGGGAGCGCTTCCCCACCGCCGACGAACTCGTCGTCGCCTGGCCGCAGGACGCACTGCAAGCGGAAGCGCTGCGGCCGCAGGACGCCGTCGTGATCCTCTCCCACGACCCCAAGTTCGACCTGCCCGCGCTCCAGATCGCGCTGCGTAGCCGCGCGGGCTACGTCGGCCTGATCGGCTCGCGCACTACGCAGGCCAAACGCCAGGCGGCGCTGCGGGAGACGGGAGTGGCCGACGCGGAACTGGCCCGTATCCACGGCCCCATCGGGCTCGATCTGGGCGGGCGGGAGCCGGCTGAGATCGCCCTGGCCATCCTGGCGGAGATCGTCGCCGTGCGGCACGGCCGGTGTAGCGACAAGAAGGAGGAAGGAGTATGACCGATCAATTCAGGTTACAGTGGCCCGTGGACGATCACACCATCACCCAGCGCTTCGGGGAGAACCCCCACATCTATGCCCCATACAACCAGGCCGGCCACGAAGGGCTCGACTTCCTGGCCGCGGCCGGGAGCAACATCTACGCCTGTGCGGGCGGCGATGTGTTTGAAGTGCGGCCTGACGACGGCAATCCCTACGGCCTCCACGTGCGCATCCGGCACCAGGCAAATGCCCGTGAGTACACCACGGTATACGCTCACCTTTCGAGGGCGCTGGTCTCGAATGGCCAGCGTGTGAGCACTGGTGAGCGGATCGCCCTGTCGGGCCACACGGGCCACAGCCGTGGCGATCATCTGCACCTGACGCTCAAACTGGTAGGGGCCAAGACCCCCGGCTACCCAGACGGGGTGATAGACCCGCTGCCATACCTGCAAGAGGAGGGGCAACCTCAGCCCCCCGAGCCGCTGCCTCCCGAACCCGTGCCCCAACCACTGCCGGCCGGTCCATTGGTCGTTTACGCCACCGATCCGTTGAACGTGCGCAACGGGCCTTCGGTTGACACCAGCCGCATCGCCATCGCTCTGCCAGACGAGCCGCTCACGGTCATCGGCGAGCGCGGGGAAGCGCTCGCCGCGTTGGGCGACCGGGGCAAGTGGCTGCAGGTGCTCCTCCCCTACGGGCTCAAGGGGTACGTCGCGGCCTGGTACGTGCAGACCCAGCCCGGCCCGGCGCTACAGTCGCTGCTGATGGTGTATCCCACCGAGGACATGAACATGCGCGAACGCCCGGCGATTGGGGGGCGGCTCGTCGCGCGGCTGGCCCAGCACACGCCGCTCACTGTCCACGACGACCCTCGGCGCGCGCGGGTGTTGGTGGGTCGCTACGACGAGTGGCTCTACGTGCAGGCTGCCGGAGGCCAGTGGGGATGGGTGGCGGCGTGGTACGTCCAACTCCAAGAGATTCCTCGCGGCGCTCGGAATGACAGAGGGGCTGTGCTCCAACTGGCGCCGGCCGGTCCATTGCTGGTCTACGCCACCGAACCACTGAACGTGCGCAATGGGCCTTCGCCTGAGACCAGCCGCATCGCCATCGCCCTGCCCCACGAAGCACTGTCCGCCCTCAGTGACCCGCAGACTACCCTATCGAGGCTCGGCAAACCGGGCGAGTGGCTACACGTACGCCTCCCCGATGGGCTTGAGGGGTACGTGGCCGCTCAGTGGGTGCGGCGAGAGCCTGGCGGCGGACCGGAACCGTTGCTAACCGTTTACCCGCTGTGGGATATTGATATGCGCCGGCGGCCCACGGTGAGGACCAGGCGCAGCGGGCAGGTCGCACAGGGTACAGCGCTCGTCGTTCACGATGACCCGCAGCGCGCCCAGGCGCTGGTGGGCCGGCATGATGAATGGCTGTACGCGGCAATGCCGGGCGGCCAGCGAGGATGGGTGCCTGCCTGGTGTGTCACGGCCTGACGAAGCGGAACTCGAGCGACGGCGCGCCGGCCCAGCCCAGGATCTCTTCCAGCGTGGGTACCGCCGAACGGCCCTGGAATCCGTAGAGCATGTCGAAGAAAGTGAGGGGTGTCCTCAATTCGATCACCTGGGGCTTCCCTGCGATGCCGCCCAGCTCTGCCGCCTTCGCGATCGCATCGTCCAGTGTCCCCACGCCGTCCACCAGCCCCAGTTTCAGCGCCTGCCGGCCGGTGTAGACGCTGCCGTCGGCCAACTCGCGCACCTGCTCCACCGGCAGGTCGCGGGCCTGGGCCACCAGTTCCACGAATCCCTCGTAGGTCTCGTCAATGATGCCCTTCCACAGCGCCTGCTCCTCCTCCGTCATCTCGCGGAAGGGGCTGCCGATGTCTTTGACCGGGCCGGAGGTGATAACCACCGCGTCCACGCCAACCTTTTGCATCAGTTCTTCGGCGTTGAGGAACTGGCTGATGACACCGATGGAGCCGGTCAGTGTGTCGGGGTGGGCGAACACATAATCGCCGCCACAGGAGATATAGTACCCTCCTGAAGCCGCCGTCTCCCCCATCCAGATGACGACCGGCTTGTCGAACTTGACCAGCGCGTGATAGATCTCGTCGGAGGCGACCACGCTGCCGCCGGGGCTATTGACGCTCACCACGACCGCTTTGATGGCGGGGTCCGCCGCCTGTTCCAGCAGGGCGACCACCCGCCCCGGGGTGATGCCCTGTACCATCAAGGCGTCCCCAGGGGTGCTGCTGATCGTTCCGTCGAGCCGGATGACGGCCACGGCGTCCCCCAGCCCGACTCCTGCCGGCGTAGTCCTCCCTGCTATGCGGCCCAGCGTGCTCAGCGCGACCAACCCTGTCCCAAGGCAACTGCACACTGGCAACGTGAACCCCACGACAAACGCCAGAAACACCCACAGAATCGTACGATCCTTCATCCGTTCTTCTCCTTACCGATCACGTTTCACGTTTCACGTTTCACGTGTTCCGTGTCCTACCTCAGTACTCGCTCGTCACCCACTCGCTTTGTTACGCCAGTCTCGTCCAGGTGCTCCAACAGCGCCTGGGCGTACTTGCGGCTGGTGTTAAATAGGTCACGCACCTGGGCCAGGGTGATGCTCCCTGCCTGCTGGATGTGCGTGCGGACGCGCGCCACCATCTCCTCGTACGTCCCGGGCAGAAACAGCACCTCCGGTGAGGCCTGCACCAGGTCCCCGCGCGCGATCAGCACCCCCAACACCTCTTCCCCGACCACGGCGGCGCTTTCCTTGACCGAGGGGGTCGCGTAGGGCTGGCGGCGAAACTGGGCCAGCAGTTGATCCACCTGCCGCTGTTGCTCCGGGTTGAGCCGCACGCTGTGGGATGGCTGCCGCACGACGGCCCCCTCGTCTGCGAGCAGCCCATCGGCGGCCGCGCGGGCCATCACGGCGTTGAAGACCTTTCCCTCCAGCCGCAGCCCGCTGCGCAGCGCCTCGCGCCCCATCCCTGGCCGCAGCGGGAACTGCCGGTGGTACGTAGCCAACTCGCGGGACATCTGCTCTGCCAGAGTCGCCCACCACGCTCGGGTGACGACGAGCGGGTTACCCCCCTCCAATTCCTGCTTCCTGTCCCCTGCTTCTTGCTTCCTACCGACTTGCGCGCTCAATACGACCACCTGCTCATCCTCTATCAACTGAGCCAGCGCCTGCCTGCCTGCCTCGCCCAGGCCACTGGTGGAGAGCAGGTCCCGCGCGGGAGTGGGGCCGCGCCGCTCGAGCGCCTCGAGCAGGAGCTCGGCCGGACTGCCCCGGCTCAGCGTCTCCAGGCGAGCCACAACTTCGGGACGGGAGCGCCGATGCTTGCGCCCGGGGTGCGGGTCCACCACCAACCCGCCGCCCACGGTCGTGGCAGGTGAGGGAGTGCGCACGATGAAGCGGTCTCCTTTGACCAGCGCGATGGGGTCCTGGAGCTGCAACTGCGCCCAGCCTGTTTGCCCCGGCGGCAACCGGTCCTGGCCCAGCAGTCGCACGCGGGCGAGCGTCTCGGCTGAGCCGGAGAAGAACTTGAGTTGGGTGTTGTGGCGCAGGGGATGCGGCGCGTCGGGCAGGTAGTGTAACTGCACGTCCACCAGCACGGTGGGGTGCAGCCAGCCCACCGTCGTGATGACGTCGCCGCGCTTGAGGTCGGCCTTACTGACGCCGGTGAGGTTCATGGCCACGCGGCCGCCCGGTGCGGTCCGGTTGACCTTTTGCTTGTGCGTCTGCAAGCCGCGCACGCGCGCCTTCAACCCGCCCGGCAGCACCTCGACCTCCTGCCCTACCTCGAAACTGCCGTCGCTGAGCGTCCCCGTGACGACCGTGCCGAAGCCGCTGATGGTGAATACCCGGTCTATTGGCAGCCGTGGCCGTCCCCGGTCGCGGTGTGGCTCGACCTGGGCCAGCACCTCTTGCAGCGCCGCCATCAGTGCCTCGAGCCCCTGCCGGGTGTGAGCGGAGACGGGGACGATCGGCGCACCCTCCAGCGTCGTCCCCTCCAGCGTCTCGGAGACGTCGGCGGCCACCAACTCGACCCACTCCTTGCTTTCGGCCAGGTCCATCTTGGTCAGCGCCACGACCCCCTTGGTGATCCCCAGCAGGTCAAGGATGGCCAGGTGTTCGCGCGTCTGCGGCATGATGCCCTCGTCGGCCGCCACGATCAGGAGCGCGGCGTCAATGCCGCCCACGCCCGCCAGCATATTCTCGATAAAGTCCCGATGCCCGGGCACGTCCACCACCCCCACCGGCTCCCCGTTGGGAAGCGTGAGCCAGGCAAAGCCCAGGTCTATCGTCATCTCCCGTTCCTTCTCCTCGCGCAACCGGTCGGGGTCAATCCCGGTCAGGGCGTGCACGAGGGTGGATTTCCCGTGGTCTACGTGGCCGGCAGTGCCGATGACGTACATCTGCCCGCTCCTTATTGCTCGCCGCGCAGGATGCTCAGTTGGGTGTTGATCTGGGCGATGGCTGCCTCATACTCGGCCTGGGTGCTCTGCAGCGCGCGGATGGCGTCGGAACGGCGCGCCTCCCAGAACGTGTCCAGTTGGGCACGGTGCATGTTGCTCGCGGATTGCAGCGTGTCCAGCCGTTTCTGATGCTCGGCGTTGGTCTGCCCTTGTTGCCGCCAGCGCTCCTCAACCAGCACCTCCCGCTTCTTTTGTTGTTTATCTTGCTCCCCCTGCCACTCCTCCCCCTGCCGCTTGACCCGGTCCTCGGCCAGCCGCTGCATCTCGGTCACTTCGTTCTGCCGCTTCTCCATGCGCGCCTGGAAGCGCTCCAGTTTCTCCAGCGCCCGCTTGGCCAGTTGCTGTTGTTCGAGGAACCCCTGCGCCTGTGCCCGGATTCGCTCCAGTTCCTGGGCCACCTGCTCCCCCTGGTCCAGGTACTGCTTCATTTTCTGTTCGCGCTGGAAGTCGGAGACGCGCAGTTCTTCGATCTGCTTGGCATATTTCTTCGTCTCCTGGATTCCCTCTTCGATGCGGGGTCTCTGCTTCTGGATCGCCTCCTCGAGCAGCGGGAATTTTACCGCCAGGGCCTCGATCCGCTTGTGCAGTTCGGTGGTGTCGTGTTCCAGGTCGGCAATGCGGCGGTTGTCGGCGCGCCGCTGTTCCTCCAGGTAGACCACGCCCTGCACGCGGTCGTCGGACCGTTTGCTCAGGTCAGCCGCGGTAGCCTCCAGGCGCTGAATCGCTTCGAACAAGCGCTGGTCCTCGACCCGGCGGGCGTTCAGTTCCTCCTCGTGGCGGGGCAGGGCCCGCGCGGTCTTCTCCAGCCGGTTCAGGCCCTCGGTGAGGGCTTGATACTCGATCCGGCGCAACCGCTCGGCCTCGGCCTGCTCCTTGCGCCGCGTCTCGTCGCGTTGCTCCATCTGCACGATCAGTTCGCCCTTGTAGTTCGAGAGCATCTGCTCGAACCCGGTCACCTTAGACATGAGGCCCTGGACGCTCGCCAGCGCGATTTGCAGTTCCTGCGCCTGCGCTGCCTGCTGGGCCAGTTGCTGTTCCTGGCCCTGGACCCGCTCCTGTAGCGCGGTGATGGTCGCCCGATCCTTGCGGCGTTCCTCGTCCAGCCACTTGAGCGTCTGCGTCACCTGGGCCAGTTCGGTTGCTTGAGTCATTCCTGTCGCCATGGTCACCACTCCCTGGGGGTATTGCACTGATTGCTCAGCATTATAGCATATGAACCACCTTCCCGAAAGTTAACTGCTCACCCTCCGCGGGTTTGAGTGCTTTCTCGGCTGAAAATGGCGCTCCTGGACGGAATGCAGACCCGAAACGCCGTTCCAAGCAACCTGCGGGAGGGTAGCTCTGGTACACCTTCTAACTTTCGGGAAGGTGTGCCCCTAAATGGTTGACAGCCTGCCGCAGGGCGCTATAATGGCTGCGGAGATAGATGTGCGGATTGGTATTGACGCCCGTATTGCCTACTATGCGCGGGGGGGCATCCGCAACTACGTTCTGCACCTGCTCGCAGCCCTGGCTCCCCTCGCTGCGGACGCGGACTATGCTACCTTGGTTTACGTCCTGCACAGCCGCAAGGATCGCCAGCCCCCACTGCCTGGACCTAACTTCCATCCCGTCCCCTGCTGGACCCCTTCCCATCACCGGCTGGAGCGGTGGGCCCTGGGAGCGGAGACAGTACGGCTGGGACTCGACCTTCTGCATACCACCGACTTCATCCCGCCTGCCTGGGGCTACCGCCGGTCGTTGATCACCGTCCACGACCTGAACTTCCTCTACTACCCCCAATTCCTCACCGCCCACAGCCGCCGGTACTACAACCAGCAGATCGAGTGGGCGGTGCGGCGCGCCGATCGCGTCCTGGCCGACTCCTACGCCACCAGGTCCGACCTGGTCTCGCTGCTGGGCGCGCCGGCGGACAAGGTCACCGTCGTGCACCTAGCCGCCGATCCGGCCTTTCGCCCCCTTCCAGAAGCGCAAGCGCGCCAGGTCGCCGCCCGGTACAGCCTGCAACCGGGGTACCTGCTGTTCGTGGGCACGTTGGAACCGCGCAAGAACCTGCCGGGCCTCCTGGAAGCCTACCGCCAGTTGCTCGACGGGAACGTGACCTCGGCGCCGCTCGTGCTGGTCGGCGGCAAGGGCTGGCTCTACGACGAGATTTTCGAGCGCGTGCAGGCGTTGCGCCTGGGCCAGCACGTACACTTCCTGCACGATGTGCCCGACACCGACCTGCCAGCGCTGTACAACGCCGCGAGCGTGTTGACCACCCCCTCGTTCTACGAGGGATTCGGGCTGCCAGCACTGGAGGCCATGGCCTGCGGCACGCCGGTCGTCGTCGCCGATCGCGCCTCCCTGCCAGAGATCGTGGGCGAAGCCGGGTTGCTGGTGAACCCGGACGACCCGCACGACATCGCCCGCGTGCTGGCCTGCGCCTTGAACGATGAACCCCTGCGGGCCAGGTTGCGAGCACTGGGGTTGGTCCAGTCGGCGGGTTTCACTTGGGAACGGGCGGCGCGGGAGACGTGGGAGGTGTATCGGGAAGTAGGGAGCAGATGAGGAAAGAGGAAGAGGGTTGAAGGTTCTGTTCTTGACGCCGCAGGTGCCGTATCCACCCCAGAAGGGCACGGCACTGCGTAATTGGGGGCTCATCTCCGGCCTGGCCGCACGGCACGAGGTCGCCGTCCTCTCGTTTCTGGCTCTTGACCAGGCCCCGGAGCCGGCCGCGCCGCTGAAGGCCGTCTGCCGCATCGAGACCGTCCCATCCCCGGTGCGCACACTCCGCCACCGGCTGCGCGACATGCTCGTCACCCCCCGGCCAGACATGGCGCTGCGCCTGGCGTCGGCATCGTATGCACAAAGGCTGGCGGGCTGGCTGGCGCGGGAGCCTTTCGACGTCGTGCAGGTCGAGGGAATCGAGATGGCCCCCTATCTCGACGTCGTCCAGGCCCACCCAGCACCGGCACTTCCAGGCCGGTGCCAGCCGCGCCCCCTCGTCGTGTTCGATGACCACAACTGCGAGTACCTGCTGCAAAAGCGGGCGTTCCTCACCGACCTGGCCGCCCCGGCCCGCTGGCCGGGCGCTGCCTACTCCTTCGTCCAGTGGCGGCGGCTGCGGCGCTACGAGGCGCTCTCCTGTCGCCGCGCTGACCGCGTCCTGGCAGTCTCCGAGGCGGACGCTGCCGCGCTCCAGTCCCTGGTGCCCGGCCTCCAAGTCGCCGTTGTCCCCAACGGCATAGACACCCAGGCCTACTCCAACTTCCACCCTCCACCCTCCACCCTCCACCCTCCAACCTCCAACACTCTCGTTTTCACGGGAACCATGGACTTCCGCCCCAACGTGGACGCGGTGCTGTGGTTTGCGCGCCACGTGCTGCCCCGAGTGCGCGCGGATGTGCCAGACGTGTGCTTCTTCGTCGTTGGGCAGCGACCCCACCGGCGGCTGGACGTGCTGCGGCGTGACCCGGCGGTGGTACTCACGGGCTGGGTAGAGGACGTGCGCCCGTACATCGCCCAGGCCGCTGTCTGCGTCGCGCCGCTGCGAATCGGGGGCGGCACGCGGCTCAAGTTGCTGGAGGCCATGGCGATGGGCAAGCCGGTCGTCGCCACCCGCCTGGGCGCGGAAGGGTACCCGCTGGCGGATGGGCGCGAATTGCTGCTGGCCGATACACCCGCCGACTTTGCTGCCCGCGTGATCGCGCTGCTGCGTGCGCCCGAGCGAGGAGCCACACTGGGCCGCGCCGCCCGCGCCTTCGTGCAAGAGCACTACGACTGGCGCGTCATCGTCCCTCGCTTGGAGGCCGCTTATGCCCGCTGCGATTGACGTAACCATACCTCGCGAGTGCATCTATTGATCATTTGCTCATTTCTGACGAGGTGACCTTTGGACCCTTTCGATTACGTCCGTGCCAATCAGAGCCGCTTTCTCGCCGAACTCCTGGACTTGCTCCGCATCCCCAGCATCAGCACGCAGCCCGAGCACAAACCCGACGTCGAGCGCGCCGCTGCCTGGCTGCGGGATCAACTCCTGGCTGCCGGCTTTCCCCATGCCGACATCCTGCCCACTGCCGGCCACCCGGTCGTCTACGCCGAGTGGCTCCCTGCCGGCCCGCACGCCCCCACCATCCTCATCTACGGCCACTATGACGTCCAGCCCCCCGACCCGCTCGACGAGTGGCGCACCCCGCCCTTCGAGCCTACGATCGTCGGCGACGACCTCTTCGCCCGCGGCGCCTCCGACGACAAGGGGCAGTTGTACACCCACCTCAAGGCCATCGAAGCGTTCCAGGCGACCGCGGGTGCACCCCCCGTCAACGTCAAGTGCATCTTCGAGGGCGAAGAAGAAATCGGCAGCCCCAACCTGGAGCTCTTCGTCCGCCAGCACGCCGAACTCCTCGCCGCCGACGTGGCCGTCATCTCCGACGCAGACATCCTGAGCAAAGACTTGCCCTCCATCGTCTACGCCCTGCGTGGTATGGCCTACGTCGAGGTCGAAGTGACCGGCCCCGACCACGACCTGCACTCCGGTATCTACGGGGGGGCTGTGCTCAATCCCAACAACGCGCTCTGCGCGATGATCGCCAGGCTGCACGACACGCCTGGTCACGTTGCGATCCCCGGCTTCTACGACCAGGTGCGGGACCTGGACCCCGACGAGCGCGCCGAACTGGCCAGGATCCCCTTCGACCGTGCTGCCTGGCTCCGCGAAGCGGGCGTCGAGACCGACTGGGGTGAGCCGGATTACACCATCGTCGAGCGCGCCACGGCGCGTCCCACGCTCGACGTCAATGGCATCTGGGGTGGCTACACCCAGCCCGGCGCCAAGACGGTGCTGCCCGGCAGGGCCTGCGCCAAGATCTCCATGCGCCTGGTGCCGGACCAGGAACCGGCCCAGATTGTCCAAATGTTGCGCGATTACCTGGCCCACATCGCGCCCCCCGCCGTCACCGTCCAGGTACGCGACCTGCACAGTGGCAGACCTGCCATCGTCGGCCGCGACAGCCCGGCCATGCAGGCCGCGCGCCGCGCCTACGCCGCGGTCTTCGGCCAGGAACCGGTCTTCGTCCGCTCGGGCGGTTCGATCCCGGTCGTCGCCACCTTCCAACAAGTCCTGGGCATCGAGACGATCCTGATGGGTTTCGGCCTGCCCGACGACCGGCTCCACTCTCCCAACGAAAAGTTCCACCTCCCCAACTTTTACAAAGGCATCGAAACCCTCATCCACTTCCTGCGCCTCTTGAGCGTCTGAGGAGAAACCGGGTTTTTTAGAAAAACCCGGTTTCTATCCTTGTCTTGCCACAATCCCTAATCAGTGGTATGCTTCTCCAATAGCGCTACCGCTCTACAACTTCGTCCATTCACCAATCTCCAATCTCCAATCTCCAGTCCCCAATCTCCAAGAGTAGGAGGTTGAATGTGAGAGGAGGTGCCCCTTGCAGATCTCGGACGTCGAAGTTGTTCCGGTGGAACTGAGCCTGCGGCTGCCCTATCGGACGGCCTACCATCCCGAAATAGACCGCGTGGCCGTCGTCTTCGTGCACGTCACCACGCGTCAGGGACAGGCCGCCTGGGGTTGCGCCGCCTTTGATCCTGCCCTCACCGGCGAGACGCTGGACGATGTCCTCCATGCCTGCCGGGCCTGCGCCGACCGTGCCCGTGACCTGAACCCGCTGAACACCGAGTACGCACTGGACGAACTGGCCCTGCTCACCCCAGGCACCCCCTCGGCCTTGTGTGCGTTCGATTTGGCGTTCCACGATCTCCTGGGATTGGCTGCCGGCATGCCCCTCTATCGCCTCCTGGGTGGCTACCGCCACCGCATCCAGACCTCCGTCACTATCAGCATCGCGACGGTCGAGGAGACCGTCGCCCTGGCCCGCGACCGTGCCCGCCAGGGGTTCCGCATCCTGAAGGTCAAGGGCGGGCTCGACCCCGACGAAGACGTCCGCCGGGTGCGGGCGATCCACGATGCCCTGCCCCACCTCACGATCCGCCTGGACGCCGACCAGGGCTATACCGTCGCACAGGCGCTGGACGTGGCTCGTGCGTTGGAGGGGCAACTGGAGATGCTAGAGCAGCCCACGCCCGCGGCCGACCTGGACGCCCTGCAGCAGGTCACCTGGCACAGCCCGGTGCCGATCCTGGCCGACGAGAGCGTGACGGGACCTTCCTCGGCCCTGGAGGTTGCCGCCCGGCGCGCCGCGGCTGGGATGAGCGTCAAACTCGCCACCTGTGGAGGGCTGCGCTGTGCGCGCCAGGTGGACACGATTGCCCGTGCGGCCCGCATGGCCACCATGGTCAGTTGTGTTAATGAGCCAGCACTGCTCACCTCCGCCGGATTGGCCTTCGCCCTCAGCAGCCCCAACGTCCGCTACGGCGACCTCGACGGCCACTTTGACCTGGTGGGCGATCCGAGCGTGCCCGGCTTCCTTCTGCAGGAGGGTTGGCTCATCGCCACCGACACCCCTGGCCTGGGGTGCAGTGTTACCCTGTGACGCTGTCACGGCAAAGAGGAGCCAGACACCATGCCATCCATCCAGATTCAGCCTGTCACCACCAAGCACGACCTGCGTGCCTTCGTCACGTTCCCCTGGCGCGTGTACCGGCACGACCACAATTGGGTGCCCCCACTGATCTCCGACCGGCTCGCATACCTGGAGCCGACCCGCGGTCCCTTCTATGAGCACGCCGACGTGGCGCTCTTCCTGGCCCGGCGTGGTCGAGAGATGGTCGGTACCATTGCTGCCTTCGTAGACCACTACCGGGCCGAGCACCTGGGCCGGCGGGAAGGTGGCTTTGGGTTCTTCGAGGTCATCGAAGATTACGCCGTCGCCGAAGGGTTGCTGAATGCCGTGAGGGACTGGCTGTGCGCCCGTGACATCCCTACACTGCGTGGCCCGACCAATTTTGGTGACTTTGACTGCCCGGGTGTGTTGATCGAGGGGATGGACTGCCCGCCGGTGATGCTCGAAGCGCATACCCCGCCCTACTACAAAGACTTTCTGGAACGGTACGGCATGGAAAAAGAACAGGATTTTTTCGCCTGGCGAGCCTTCCGCTCGCAGATCGGCGAGGAACTCAAGAACCTCCCGCCCGAACTTGTGCGCGTCGCTGACTTTGCGCGCCAGACGGCCAACGTCACCATCCGCAAGGCGAGATTAGAGGCCTGGGACCAGGAAATCGCCACCGCCCATGACCTCTTCAACGTCACGTTACGCCACCTTCCCGACTATGTCCCGATGTCGGAGGCCGAGTTCTTCCGCTTTGCCAGCGGGCTCCGCCCCTTCCTCGATCCTGACCTGGCGCTCTTCGCCGAAGCCGAGGGCAAAGCGGTCGCCTTCTGCGTCGCCGTTCCCGACGTCAACCGGGTCTTGATCCATCTGAACGGCCGCCTCTTCCCGTTCGGCTGGCTCAAGGTCAACCGCTACATCCGCCAGGTTGACGTCGTCTCCTTCAAACTGATGGGGGTGCTGGAGGAATACCGTCGCCGGGGCATTGACGCGCTGCTCTACCTGGAGGCCGTCAAAGCGGTCTTCGATAAGGGCTACGCATGGCTGGACGGCTCCCTGACCTCCGAGCGCAACCCGATGGTGAACCTGATCGCCCATCGTCTGGGAGCAGAACGCTACAAGTACTACCGGCTGTACACCATGAGTCTGTGAGGCGCTGCCATGCTCAACACAGGGATGACGATCGCGGTGGCCTTGCGTCGGGTGGCTGAAACGCGCCTCGACCAGGAAGCGCTGGTCTGCGGTGAGGTGCGCGTCACCTACGGCCAACTGCTGGAGCGCGTGGGCGCCCTGGCGCGGGGCCTCCGGGGCCTGGGTGTCCGAAAGGGAGACAAGGTCGCAGCCCTTCTGCCGCCGGGACCCGAGTTCATCTACCTGTTGTTCGCCGTCGCCGAACTGGGCGGTGTCATCGTACCCCTCAACCCCCAATTGCGCCAGCGTGCCTTGAGTGACGTGCTCCAGGATGCTGAGCCTGTGGCGCTGATTACCTCCCGTCCCGTCGAAGACGCAGTGCTCCACTCCGTCTCCAGCCTCCGTCACGTTATCTTTGCGGATGCCAAGTCGGCCCCAAGCCTGGTTCGTGACATGAGGTGTGACGGACGCCCCGCTTCAGCGGGGTCTTCCCGGCTGAAGCCGGGCCTCCGGCAGGATTGCGCGCCAGAAACTAGCCTATCTTTGGCCGGCCTGATGGCTGCCCCCGAGGCTCCCCAGTCACCGGACCCCGTCTCGCCCCAGGACCTGCTGGCCCTCCTCTACACCTCGGGCACCACCGGCACGCCGAAAGGCACCATGCACAGCCACCGCAGCCTGATCGCGCCGGTGGTGGCCAGCATCAAATTGCGCGAGTTGTGGGTCCGGCGGCCCAGCCTCAAGACGCTGGGGCAGACGGCCAGGGCACTGGCGCGCTACCGGGAACGGCTCTTACGCGCTGCCGGCCGTCCCCAGACCTTCCTCTCCACCGTCGGCTGGCACACCATCACCGGCCTCGAAGTCGTCTTCCAGGCGCTCTTGATGGGCGACCGGCTGGTGGTGATGCCGCGCTTCCATCCACGCCAGGCTATGGAGTTGATCGAACAGGAACGGGTGACCGTCGTGGTCGCGGTGCCCATGGCGTACCAGGTCATGTTGGGATTGCAGGATTTCGACCGCTGCGATACCTCGTCGCTGCTCATCTGTGGCACCGGCGCTGCGCCGTGCCCGCCGCACCTGGCGCGGGAGATCCAGCGCCGCTTCGGTTGCGCGGTCCACATTGGCTTCGGTGCGACGGAGACGGCGGGGGGTATCGCCGCTACCAGCCTGGCCGACTCCACTCAGCGGCAATCCGAGACGGTCGGCCGCCCGATGCCGGGGATGGAGATCAAGGTTGTGGACCACGAGCGGCGGCCACTCCCCCCAGGACAGGTGGGGGAACTGGCCTGTCGCAGCGACAGCGTTATGTTGGGCTACTATCGCGCCCCCGAACTGACCGCCGAGGTGATGGACGAGGACGGCTGGTATTATACCGGCGACCTGGCGGTGATAGACGAGGCCGGATACGTGCACATCGTGGGACGCAAAAAAGACGTGATTATTCGGGGCGGGCAAAACATCTATCCGGCTGAGATCGAAGCCTACCTGACCTCTCACCCCCAAGTTCGGGAGGCGGCGGTGGTGGGTGTCCCCTCCGCGGTAGGAGGGGAAAGTGTGTGGGCCTTTGTCGTTCCCGAGGGCGGGGCGGAGATGACGGCCCAGGAGGTTCTGGACTACTGCCGGGTTGCCCTGGAGCCTTACAAGATCCCCGGCCGCGTGCAATTCGTGACCGACTTCCCGCGCTCAGAGACGGGCAAGCCGCAAAAGTTCAGGTTGCGCGAGATGGCATTGCACGAGACGAAAGGAGGTGAATTGCCGTGAAGGAGAATCCCGCCAAGGCTCCCATCCCCTTCGAAGGGTTCAAACACATCATCGCCGAGGAACTGCACGTGGAGGAAGCCAAGATTCATCAAGAGTCATCATTCGTGGATGATTTGCTTGCTGACTCCATCCAGTTGGTCGAACTGATGCTGCGCCTGGAGGAGATGGGGATCACGATCCCGGTCGAGGCGGCCTGGGAGGTGGAAACGGTCGGCGATGCCTACCGGTTCTACCAAGAGCAGGTTGCCTGACGAGGGTTGTTTTCAGGTCATATCTCTACTGCCCGCCCAAGACCATCATTGCCTCCACCTGCACTTCCGCGACCGCCGCGGAGGTGCAGGTGGAGGCGTCTTTAAGAGCGCTCCCTTGACAAAGCGGTATGATCGTCTTACCATGCCACGACTTTCTCCGTAATCCAACGTCAAGGGGCCGTACATCGTGAATCGCCTGCACTGGTCGGCGGCGCCTGAGGGCGCGACGCCGGTACAAAAGAAGAATTTCCTGAACGTCCAGATTGACGCGGTGGGCATCGGGCTGGCGAGCGCGGCCGCCCCGTTCCTGCCCGTCTTTCTCACCCGCCTGGGCGCAACCAATTTTCAGGTCGGCCTGTTGACCTCCATGCCGGCCTTCACCGGCCTGCTTTCCGCCATCGCGGTGGGGGCCTTTCTCCAGAGCCGCCGCAACATCGTGCCGTGGTTCAGCGCCGCGCGTTTGCTCGTCGTCCTGTCCTACGCATTGACCGGCCTGGCCCCCTTCGTCGTCCCACGCCAATACGTCGTCCAGGCCGTCCTCGCCATCTGGATGGTGGTTACCCTGCCGCAGATCGTCGTCAACGTCGCCTTCTCCGTCGTCATGAACGCCGTCGCGGGGCCTAAAGGCCGCTATGCCCTGATGAGCCGGCGTTGGTCCATCCTCGGGCTGACGATGGCGGTCACCGTCACCATCGCCGGCCAAATGCTCGATCGCATCCACTTCCCTCTCAACTACCAGGTGGTCTTCATCACCCTCTCGGTGGGCGGCCTGATCAGCTACTACTTTTCGAGCCACATCGAACTCCCGGATGCGGAGCGTGTGCCACGCACGGCCCGCCTGTCCCTCCTCCAACGGTTCAAGAACCAGGTCGGCCTGGTCCGTAACGAACGTCCCTTCCTTTCGTTTACGGCCAAGCAGTTCGTCTTCATCGCCGGCTCCACGCTGGCGGCCCCCCTGTTCCCAATCTACTACGTGCGCCAGGTGCAGGCCACCGATGCGTGGATCGGCATCATCAACTCCGTCCAGATGGCCATCATGCTGGTCGGCTATCTCTTCTGGGCGCGCCAGGGGAGGGTGCGCGGCTCCCGCTTCGTGCTGTTGGCTACGACGCTTGGTATGGCGATCTATCCTGCTCTCATCGCATCCACCCGCCGCGTGGAATGGATCGCCGTCTACGCCGGCCTGGCGGGTATCTTCCAGGCCGGCCTGAACCTGGTGTTCTTTGACGAGTTGATGAAGACGGTGCCCGTCCAGCACAGCGCGACCTTCGTTTCCCTGTCCCAGAGTTCGCAGTACCTCTCGACGGTGGCCGCCCCGCTGGTGGGTACCTTCCTGGCCGATGCCATCGGCGTCGGGGGTGGGCTGGTCGTGAGCGCCCTCTTGCGCCTGGCGGGCTTTGGCCTGTTTGCGTGGGGCAGAGCGCGTAAGCCCATGCCGGGGACGCAGGCGGTCAAAACGCGGCCACAGCCCGGTAAGGCCAGCGAGTAAGGCCACTCTTGCTTTTTTGAGTAACCCGCTGTATAGTGACCACCAGGTGGAGGAAGCCCCTGGTCGGAGGTATGGTTCATGCTCGTCTACTTCAATGGCAACTTTGTTCTCAAAGAGGAAGTCAAGATATCCCCCGACGACCGTGGGTTTCTGTTTGCCGACGGGGCCTACGAGGTCATTCGTGCCTATGCAGGCAGGCTGTTCCAGGCCGACGCCCATTTCAGGCGCATGCAGCGCAGCCTGCGCGAACTCCGCATCGAGGGGCCGGACGCGGAAACCCTGAGGACTATCGCCGAAACGCTGATGCAGGCCAACGACCTGGAGAATGGTGACGTGGCGATCTACATGCAGGTCACGCGGGGCGCGGCTCCGCGCGCCCACGCCTTCCCCAGGCCAGGGACGCCTCCCACTGTCTATGCCTCCATCTCTTCCTTCCAGACTCCCCCAGAGAAACTGGAGCGCGGCGTCAGCGCGATCCTCGTGCCCGACATCCGTTGGGTCCGCTGCGACATCAAAGCGGTGGCTCTACTGCCCAACGTTCTGGCCAACCAGCAGGCCAGGGAGAACGGCGCGGAAGAAGCCGTCTTCGTCCGCGATGGCGCGCTCACCGAAGGCTCTCATTCCAACTTCTGCGCCGTATTCGGCGGGGAACTCGTCACCTATCCCAGGGCCCACTACATCCTCGCCGGGGTCACGCGAGAAGTCGTGTTGGACCTGTGCCGTGAACTGGGCATCCCGTGCAGCGAGTTCCCCATTTTCGCAAGCCAGGTGAAGGATGCGGACGAGATGATGATCGTCGGTACAACCGTCGAGGTTATGCCGGTCGTCCAGTTGGACGGCTGGCCGGTGGGCGATGGGAAGCCGGGTCCCATCACCCGCAGACTGCAGCAGGCATTTCGTGCGCTGGTGCACCAGCGATGAAGGAGGGTGTCGTGGCCGAAAACCTACCGACGCTTGAAGAATGGCGCAGGCTTTACGAAGCCGCCATGCGGGTGAAAGAACTCGCGCCGTGGGAGTGGATGGTGGAGATGGACCTCTGCGGCGTCCAAAATCCAGAAACGGATGAACTCGGCTTCGTCAGCGTGATGGGGCAATTGGGCGAGCACTACGCTGTGGCCGTGTACCTTGGCCCGCAGGGACTGTACCGTTTCTGGGCGTTTGAGGATGCCGGACCTTCCGCCTCCGACGAGCAGTTTTTCCAGATGCCTCACCTGCAGGCCTCTTTCGAAGACCGCCAGGTACTGCGCGACAAGGACCGTGAGGTCATCAAGGCACTGGGGCTCAAGTTCAGGGGACGCCAGGCCTGGCCGCTGTTCCGCAGTTATCGGCCCGGCTTCTTCCCCTGGTTCCTGGAAGCAGCGGAGGCCCGCTTCCTGACGATCGTTCTGGAACAGGTACTCGACATGGCGCCCAGGTTCAGGGACGATCAAGCCCTGCTGCTGGATCCCGGCCTGGACGAGCGGTACATGGTGCGCGTGGCGCGCCGGGAGGGCGGTGCTCTCTCGTGGGAGGATCGCGTCGTGCACGTGCCGCCGCCAGAGCCGCCCAAGATTGACCTCGTCATGGACGTGAAACTGCTCGAACGCCTCAAGCGGGTGACCAGGCGCGTGCACAGGATCGAAGTGGATTTTTCCATGTTCCCGACGCCCGTGCAAGAGGAAAGAGGTGCCCGGCCCCAGTTCGCCTACCAACTGCTGACGGTGGAATCCCAGAGCGGCGTCGTGCTCGGCGATGAATTGCTCACTGCGGATCCATCGCTGGAGCGCATGTGGGGCCAGGTGCCACTCCATTTCGTCCGGCAACTGGCCAGGCTCGACATGCTGCCCGAGGAAGTCGCCGTGCGTTCGGAGTTGCTCTTGCGATTGCTGCAGCCCCTGGGGGAGGAACTGCAATTCACCGTCGAGCGCTCGGGCAGGCTGCATAGCCTCGACGCTGCCAAGAAATTCTTACTCCAGCGCTTCACGTAAAATAGAAAGAAACCAGGTTTTTCCCAAAAACCTGGTTTCTTGCGCGCAGCAGTTGAGACTGCTCTGAGGTGCATGGACCGTGGGACGTCCCGTTTGGTTCGTCAACCTGATCAAAAAGACCTTTCCCGGCCGCTTTCGCATCGCCCAACTCACCCACGTCCCCGTCATCGGGCGCCTGGTTGAGCGCGGGCTGTTCGCGGGCGACGACATCATCTACCTGCCCAGAGATGCGGCGGCCCGCCAGGTCATCCCGGTCAACCAGCCTATCGCAAGGCCCGGAGACGTCGTGCTGCCTTCGCGCGTGGTCGAGCACTTTATCGAACGGGCCAACTACCACTGGATTATGGACTTTTGTATCTGCCGTGACGCCAGCCATTGCCAGGATTACCCTACCGATCTGGGCTGCCTCTTTCTGGGCGAGGCGGTGTTGGGGATCAACCCGCGCCTCGGCCGCCGCGTGTCCAGAGACGAAGCGTTGGAGCACGCTCGACGCTGCCGTGAGGCGGGGCTGGTCCACCTGATCGGGCGCAACAAACTTGACACGGTCTGGCTGGGTACGACCCCCGGCCACAGGCTACTGACCATCTGCAACTGCTGTCCCTGCTGCTGCTTATGGAAAGTGATCCCCCGGCTCGACCCGTCCCTCAGCGCCAGAATCAGCAGGATGCCCGGCGTGACCGTCACGGTGACCGCCCGCTGCGCCGGTTGCGGGACCTGTGCGCGGGGGGTGTGTTTTGTGGACGCGATTCGCCTGGACGGTCAACACGCCGTGATCGGCGACGCCTGCCGGGGCTGCGGTCGCTGCGTCGAGGTCTGCCCTCAGCAAGCCATCGAACTCACCATTGACGACGGCCAATTTGTGGAGCGGACCATCGAACGTCTGGCCCGCCTGGTGGACGTCTCGTGAGCGCCAGGCTCCTGCTCTGATGTAGGTCACGTTTCCAACGTGACGAACATCGGTGACGTGGAGGTTGCCGTGGCCAAGAAACAGATTCCTGATCAAGTCCGTGCACAAGTGGACGCCATCGTCGAGCGGTTCAACAAGACAGAACTGCGGGGCCGAGGGTGTTCCTACGTCGTGCGCTACAAGGGCATCTACCTGTACCTGGGTCGCAACGAATGGGGGCGTGCTCACCCCATCTGCCGGTTAAAGTACAACGGCGCGATGGACAACTGGGATTTTGCCATCTTCAAGTACAGCGACGAGTGCTACGACCCGGAGGAATGGTTCTTCCCAGGTGCAGAGTACGTAGATGGCACCGTCGAAGGCGCCATGCGCGCGGGGCTGCAGGCGTATCCGGTATAGGAATGACGCCAGGAGGTGTGAGATGCACAAGAGGGGTATGCGATATACCTTGCTCATCATTTCTCTGCTCACCATATCGTGTACCGTGGTGGGGGTCTCGCTGACCGCCACTCCCGACGAAAGCGCCATGCAGACGCGCGTGGCCCAGGGCGTGGCCGCCACCGTCGCTGCGTTGCCTACGGCTACGCAGCCCCCGCCCACTGCCACCCTCGTGCCCACGTCCTCTACCCCGCCCCCACCCCCGCCATCTTCTGCTCTCGTACCCCCGGCCCCCAATTACGTGCTCCAGGAGGAGCAATCCATCTCCGGCTATGCCATCCGCAGGTGGCACGATCCGACCATGGGTGACTCTTCGTTCCTCGACATCCTGACCATCTCGGCCGCCGGGCAAGCGGAGGTCCAGATCGAATCCTTCTTCGAATTGGGCGCGGAGACCGGGACCGACGTCACCGGCGAAGGTCACCCCGACCTGGTCGTCAGGACGTACACCGGCGGTGCGCACTGCTGCTCCTCTACCATCGTCTACGACCTGGGGCCGACCCTGACCAGGGTGCTGGAGACCCCCCTGTCCAATTGCATGGGATCCTTCGAGGACCTCGACGGGGACGGCGTCCTGGAATTCGTCACCTGTGACGACTTGTTCGCCTACCGGTATTGCTGTTACGCGGGTTCGCCCATGGTGAGGGCGGTGCTGGCGTACGATCCCAGCGCGGGCTACGTGCCGGTCAGTCCGCTCTTTGCCGAGGTCTACGCCGACGACATCGCCGCGCACACCCATCAGGCCGAGGAGGCTGCGCCGGGCGCGATGTGCGAGTGGGACCAGACGACCAAGTGCGGGGTGCTGCCGCTGGTGCTCGATTACCTGTATAGCGGCCAGAGTAATCAGGCCTGGTCCGAATTCGACCGGCTGTACGACTACCCGGACAAGGATCTTTGGTGGGCCGAGGTCGCGCAGGCAGTATCGGCCAGTTCGCTGTACGCTCCCGCCGGGCCGCTGCCCGGGGTGCCCCTGCCGCCGTACTATATGCTCCAACTCCTCACCAATTGCGGCCCGGAGTGGCAGTACGTCGGCTTCCTCCGGGAGGGGCAGTGGGCCTGCGATGCGGCGGTGCCGCAGCGGGACATTTACTGGCTCGAAACGGAATTGGTTAGCATCGGCCTGCTCGCCACAGGGGAACGGCTGAAATTGGGGCCTGAGGGCTGTACCACCACCTGTCGTTTGGACGTGCTCCGCCTGGCGGACAATGCCCGCGTGGGGTCCATCCGGCTGGACACGGCCATCGGCTTCCCGGGCGCCGTCTACCGCGTCAACGGCGTCGAAAGCGCCCGCTGGCGGCTGCGGGGCGACCTGACGTGGGAACGGATTTCGCCATAGATGGGCGTCACGCGCAAGCGTGATCTACGGTGACAATAGGCCGGCGGCGCGATCCAGGATGACCTCGGCCACGCCGGCCTTGCTCATCAGCGGCAGTTCCTCGACCCCTCCCTCTCGGTCCAGGACCACCACCCGGTTGGTCTCGGTGGCGAAGCCGGCGCCGGGCGCGGTGACGTCGTTGGCGACGATCAGGTCCAGGTTCTTGCGGGCCAACTTGGTGCGGGCGTTCTCGATCAGGTCCTGGCTCTCGGCGGCAAAGCCGACCACTACGCGGGGCAGGCCCGTCGCCGCCCGTTGTGCGGCCACGGCGGACAGGATGTCGGACGTCCGTTTCAGGTGTAAGGTCAAGTCGCCCTCTTCCTTCTTGATCTTGTGCGGGGCGACGGTCGCCGGGCGGTAGTCGCCCACGGCGGCCGCCATCAGCAGCAGGTCGGCTTGCTGGCAGGCGGCCAGCACCGCGTTCTTCATCTCCTCGACGGTGACCACCTCGACCCGCTCGGCGCCCACCGGTGTGGGCAGATGGGTGGGGCCGGTGATCAAGGTGACCGCTGCCCCCCGATCCAGCGCGGCCTGGGCCAGCGCGAACCCCTGTTGCCCCGAAGAAGGGTTGCTGATAAAGCGCACCGGGTCGAGCGGCTCCCGGGTGGGGCCGGCGGTGACCACGGCCCGCCGCCCGGCCAGCGGGCCGCTCCGTCCCAGGACCAGGCGAACGTGGCCCAGGATTTCGTCGGGCTCGATCATGCGCCCCGCCCCTGCCAGGCCCGAGGCCATCCGCCCGCGGGCGGGTCCGGCGAAATGGACGTTGCGCTCCCGTAGTATGGCAACGTTGGCCTGCGTGGCCGGGTTGGCCCACATCCCCAGGTCCATGGCTGGAGCGACCAGCAGCGGGCAACGGGCGGCCAGCGCCAGCGTGGTGAGGAGGTTGTCGGCCAGGCCGTACGCCAGTTTGGCCAGTGTGTTTGCCGTGGCCGGCGCAATCACCATCAGGTCGGCGGCTTCAGCCAGCCCTACGTGGACGATGTGGGCGGATGAGTACATCCGGGTGGGCAAGACGGCGTTTTCACCGTCGCCCAGTACGGCGTCCAGCCTGCCCCACAGGCTGGTGTAGACCGGGCGGCCGGTGAGTGACTGGAAGGTGAGCGGTGTCACGAAGTGGGCCGCCGCCTCCGTCATCACCACGTCCACCAGCGCCCCGGCCTGCGTCAGGTGGCTGGCGAGCGTGCAGACCTTGTAGGCGGAGATGCCGCCGGTCACGCCCAGCAGGATGCGCCTGTTCTGGAGAATGGGTGTCAACTCTATGCCACCTCCAATCTCTAATCTCCAATCTCCAATCCGGTCTCCCACGTGCGCAGGCCGAAGCGGCTCAAGTAGATTGGGATGTTCTTGAAAAGCGGGTTCTCCTCCTCGATTTCGCGAATCATGGCCCGCTTGACGTGTGACGAAGGCCCGCCCAGGATGGTGAGCGAACCTCCTTCGCCGCCAGCGCCGTTCACCTTCCAGCCCAGCGCCCCGTGGGCCTTGGCAATCTCGATCACCCGCTGGGCCTCGGCGCTGACGAGGTCCGGATGCAGGTTGCGCTGCGCCTCTGTGTTCTGGTTCATGGCCTGTCCCAGGGCGGCGAAATCCCCCGCGTACAGCGCATCTCGCGAAGGGCCGGCCGTGGCCCGCAGTGCCTCGAGCTGCCTGGCCGTTGGCCCGGCGTTCTCCAGGTGGCGGATCACCCGCTCGTGTACCTCCGACGAGTGATGGGTCTTGCCCAGGTAAATGAGCGCCAGCCGTCGTTCGAGTTCCCACCAGGTGGCGTTCGGCACCTGGATCTGTGACACCGCCGCGTGGGGGTAGCGGAACATCTCGATGTAGTTGATACCGCCGTAGGCCGAGCAGAGTTGGTCCTGGATGCCGCACTGCTGCCCCAGCATGTCCGTTTCGATGGATTGGGCGACGCTGGCCACTTCGTGCGGCGCCAGCCGTCCGGGCGTGAGGCAATCCAACGCGCCGATCAGTGCGACGGTGACGGCGGCCGAGGTGCCGGTCGAGGCGCCCGCCGGCGCTTCGGAGTAGATGGTCACCTGAAGCGCGACGTCGTCTGGCACGGCCATACGCTTGATGGCGGCCTCCAGCAGCGGGTGGCGATCCCATGTCGTCTTGTCCGGGTCCCGTGCGTACCGCTCGCCATAGTTTTCGGCATAGATGACAACGCGGTCCCTCTGGCCGTCGAAAGGACCTGCCCTGAGGCGGACCTCCGGTCCGATGTCGAAGGAGCCTGCCCTGAGCCTGTCGAAGGGATAGACCTCGATCTGCACCTCGGCGTAGGGGTAGACGCCGATGTTAAAGATCTTGCCGTACTCGGCAAACCAGGTGTCGGTCCATCCGCCGTTGTCACAGATGCGGATGGGCGCCACGCTGTTGATGATGCGCAACGGCCGTTCTTGGGTAGGATTCCTCATTGGCTGGTCCGTTCCTTTCTTAGAAACCAGGTTTTTCTGTAAGCGCAGCGACAAAACCTGGTTTCTTGGTTTCTATCCGGCTGAGCGATTCAGTTCGTAGACGATACGCAGCCCGTGCAGCGTGAGCCACGGGTCCACCACCTCGATGACCGCGGTCTCGCGGGCGACGATCTCCGCCAGGCCCCCCGTGGCGATGACGCGCGTCTGCGGCCCCAACTCCGCCTTGAAGCGGGCCACCATCCCCTCCACCAGGCCGACGTACCCGAACAACAGCCCTGCCTGGATCGCGTGGGTGGTGTTGCGCCCGATGGCCGACGGCGGCCGGGTCAGTTCCACCCGGTGTAGTTTGGCGGTGCGTTCGTAGAGTGCCTGGGCCGCGATGCCGATGCCCGGGGCGATGGCTCCACCCAAATAGTCCCCTTCCGCCGTGATGGCGTCGAAGGTCGTCGCGGTGCCAAAGTCCACCACGCACGCGGGCACGCTATACATGACGCGCACCGCCGCGGCGTCTACCACCCGGTCCGCCCCGACGTCCCGCGGGTTTTCGTAGCGGATGTGCACGCCGGTACGCACGCCCGCGTCCACCACGAACGGCGTATGCCCAAGGTAATCGTGGCACACTTGCTCAAAGACCTGCGTCAACGGAGGTACGACGCTGGCGATGGAGATCCCCGTCACCTGCTCGGGCCGGTAGCCCCGGTGGCGGAACAGTTGGTCCAACAGGATGCCGTACTCGTCGGGCATTTTCTCAAGGATGGTGCGAATGCGCCAGCGCGGTCCCAACGTCTCCCCTTCGTACAGGCCAAAGGTGACGTTGGTATTGCCGATGTCAATGCACAATAACATTCCAACCGACCCCCTTCCGTTTCTCATTCACACGGATGTACTCATAAGGGATGTATCCATCCCCGATGTACCCATCCCCGATGTACCCATCCACCTCATCCGCCTCACCTCAGCCGCTCCAGGCCCACGATGGCCAGGCACGCGGCCACGACTACCAGCGCCGCCACCAGGTCCCGGCGGGTCAGGCGCAACTGGTACAGCCGGGTGCGTTGCTGAGCACCCCTGAACCCTCGCGCTTCCATGGCCGTCGCCAGTTCTTCGGCGCGCCGGAAGGCGGAGATAAAGATCGGCACGAACACCGAGGTCCAACCCCGCACGCGCTGTCTCACCCCTCCCGCGCCCGGGTCGGCCCCCCGTGCCCGCTGTGCCTTGGCGATCTTGTCTATCTCCTCGAACAGGGTGGGCACGAAGCGCAGGGCGATGGTCAGCACCAAGGCAAACTCCCGCACCGGCAAGCCTATCCGCGTCAGCGGCCCCAGCAGCGCTTCCAGGCCGTGGGCCAACTGGGCCGGCGAGGTGGTGAAGGTCAGGATGGCAGAGAGGACCACCAGCAGGCACAGCCGGTAGACTTGCGTGGCTGCGGCCCCCAAGCCCTCCCACGTCATCACGATTTTTCCCACCGTGACCAGCGGCCGGCCCGGCGTGGTGAACAGGTAGAAGACGAACATAAAGAACCCCAGCCCCAGGACGGTGCGCAGCGTACGTGCCAGGGCCGGCAGGGGGGCAGCCGAGAGATAGGTGATGGCAGCCACCAACGCCGAGAGGAGCAGGATGCTGGCCAGATGTTGGATGGCGAAGGGAACCGCCATGAGCAGCAGGGCCGCTCCCATCTTCACTCGAGGGTCCAGGCGATGGAGCGCCGAATCGGCGGCCACGTACATGCCGGGCAGCAACAGGTTCACAGCCTCGCCTCCTCACGGCGGGCGCGGTCAGAGATCGGCCCGAGCGATGGGTGGCTCACAGACTTCACAAGCCTGAGTTTGGCGGCCTGGACGATCTCGGCCACCGCCTCCTCTGGCAGCAGCCGGTCGGTGCGCACCTCCCACCCGGCCTGGCGCAGCGCCTGCAACAGCGCCACCGTCTGCGGCACGTCCAGCCCGGCCGCGCGCAGCGACTCGCCATCGCTCAATACCTGGCGTGCCGATCCGTCGGCCACCACCTGTCCTCTCGCCAGCACTACCGCTCGTTCCGCCACCCGCGCCAACTCGCCCAGGTTGTGCGAAACCAGGACCAGCGTGAAACCGATCTGCTCCTGCCAGGCCTGCACCCGGCCGAGCAACTCTCGCCGCCCGCGGGGGTCCAACCCGGCCGTCGGCTCGTCCAGGATCAGCACTTCCGGGCGCATGGCCAGGATGCCCGCCAGCGCCACCCGGCGCATCTCACCGCCGCTCAGTGTGAGCGGCATCCGGCCCTCCATCGTCGGCGAGTCCAGTCCCACCATCTCCAGCGCCCAGCGCACCCGCGCGGTAATCTCCGCCTCCCCTAGTCCCAGGTACCGCGGCCCGAAGGCCACCTCCCGGAACACCGTCTGCTCAAAGATCTGGTCCTCCGGGTACTGGAAGGCCAGTCCCACCCGCTGCCGCCGGGCGCGGGCCGCTGCCGTGCGCGCGTGGGCGGCCACCCCGTCCAGCCACACCTGGCCCGCCGTCGGCTCCAGCAACCCGGCCAGGTGCTGGACCAGCGTGGACTTGCCCGAGCCGGTCGGCCCGAGGACGCCCACCCGCTCGCCGGGACCGATCTCCAGGTTCACTCCCTGCAAGGCGACTCGCTCCAGCGGCGTGCCTGGAGCGTAAGTGTAACTCAGGTCTTCGACCCGGATCAGCACAGCGCCCTCGCCAAAGCCTCCACCGTCAGCAGGCCCGTGGGCAGCGGGGTGCCCCGCTCGCGCAACCGGTGGGCGATCTCGACAACCGGGGGCAGGTCCAGCCCCAGGGCTTGCAACTGCTCTTCCTGCTCAAAGATTTCTTCCGGTGGCCCGTCCATGGCGATGCGGCCGGCGTGCATCACCAGCACCCGCTGGGCCGCTGCCGCCTCGTCCATGGACTGGGTGATCAGCACCACGGTCAACCTCTCCTCGGCATTCAGCCGCCGGATCGTCTCCAGCACCCTCCGGCGGCCTGGTGGGTCGAGCATGGACGTCGGCTCGTCGAAGACGATACAGGCAGGGCGGCTGGCCAGCGCGCCGGCGATGGCCAGCAGTTGCTTCTGGCCGCCGGAGAGCATCTGCGGCGGGTGAGTGCGGTATTCGCTCAGGCCCACGACGTCCAGCGCCTCGTCCACCCGTCGGCGGATCTCGGCGGGTGGCAGGGCCTGGTTCTCCGGGCCAAAGGCCACGTCCTCCTCGACCGTGCTGGCCACGAGTTGGTTGTCGGGGTTCTGAAATACCATGCCGACCTGCTGGCGCACCGTCCACAGGTGGCGAGAGTCGGAGGTCAACAAGCCTCCCACCCGCACCTCTCCCCCTGTGGGCAGGAGCAGCCCGTTCAAGTGCCGGGCCAGGGTGGACTTGCCCGAGCCGTTGGGGCCGACCAGCGCGATGAACTCACCCTGCTGGATGGCCAGGTCTATGCCTTGCAGGGCCAGGAGGCGCTTGCCTCCCTCCAGGGGATAGGCGTATTCCAGTTTGCGAGCCTCGATGAAGGGCGGCACCCCACCTCAGTCTCGCGCCGCACTTTATTGCGGCGGGGATTCTTGCGGTGCAGACTCCTGCGGTGCAGATTCCTGCGCCGCGTATTCCCGCGCCGCGGCAATCTGGCCTTTGGTCACCGCCCGCAGCGCAGCGACGGTCGGGATGGTGACGACCAGCGCCAGGATGATCTCGATGGGGACGTTCAACGAGAAGATGGGCACCAACAGCGCGGCAGGAAACACGCCCAGCCACAAGAGTAGCCCCAGCACCCCAAAGGTGTTGGTCAGGGTGCCGACGAGGCCGGCGACCCCCGCAGCCAGCGCGGGCCAGCGCCGCAAGGGCCGGTAGGCGTAGTAGGCGAAGACGCCGATCAGGATGCGCGGCAAGAAGGCGGCCAGCAGCGCCACCGCCAGGTTGCCTCCGGCCATCTGGATGAAGGTCCCGCCGAAACGCAGCCACGAAGCGATGGCCAACACCAACCCCACCAATGCGCCGACGACGGGACCGGCCAGGAGCCCCGCGACGATGGCCGGCAGGTGCAGGCTGGTGGCTGCGCCGCTGACGTTGGGGACGGGGATCATTCCCAGCGGGGTGAACGACAGAACGATGGCGAGGGCACCGAACACGCCGGCGACGGCCATGTCGTGGGTGCTGAGTCGCCAGCGACTGGCTGGCGACGGAGAGCGTTGAACCTGTTCCACAACTACCTCCTTTTACTGTTTGTGATGTGAATGCTTGGGCATCGGGAGGCGCGCGGCGATCAAGGGGCAAGGAACACAAAGACGGGATTGGGATCCCGTCGGCTGGAGAGCCACTTCCTCCTGCCGTCTCGGTCGCATGGGCGATTACGCCTCGCGATCCCAGCGGCACCGGAAAGCGGTGCATTGGGCTGTTTGTAGCGCTCTAACCTCACGGCCCTGCGGGTCCATGGTGAAAACCATTATACCCCTGGCCGGAGAAATGTCAAATAGGGGTGCGCTCAAATTGTGTAGGGCACAGATTGTGATATAATCCAGGTTCCAGACGTAGTCTGGGCATCATTCGCGCACGCAAAGGAGGTCAATAATGGAAGTCACCATCAAGCAGTTCAAGCGCTGTGACCTGGTCAAGGCTACCGGCCGGATTGATAGCAACACCGCGCCGAAACTGGCAGAGGCCTTTGATGGGATCACGAAAGCAGATCGCTTTAGGATCGTCTTCGACGTGAGCGGCGTGGATTTCATCTCCAGCGCCGGTTTGCGAGTGCTCATCAACGTGCAAAAGACTTGCAAGCGCTGGAATCGAGGCGAGTTGGTGTTGGCCAGTGTGCCCCAGCGCATCCATGAGACGCTGGACCTGGCAGGTTTCGTGCCTCTCTTCAAGTTCGCCGATGAACCGCTCGAGGCGGTCGGGAGTTTCTAGAGACGGACACTCCGCAAGAAGACGTTACGTATCCCGCGCAGCGGGATGCGCTGCAGCCATCTGTGGAGACCTCGCAGACGCTCACTTTTCCCGGCCGCTACGATAGCCTGGCTGTCATCAGCGAATTTGTCACCAGTGCCGCTGAAGCCGCCAACCTGGACGAACATGGCATCTATGCGGTGCAAATGGCAGTGGACGAGGCCTGTTGTAACATCATCGAACATGCCTACGGGGGTGAAGGACGCGGCGACGTCGAATGCAGTTGCCGCGTCAACGACGAGGGACTGACCGTGACGCTCCGCGACCGCGGCCGTCCTTTTGACCCCTCCGGAGTGCCTGAGCCAGACCTTCAGGCCGATCTCGAGGACCGCGACGTCGGTGGCCTGGGGCTTTACTTTATGCGTAAGCTGATGGACGAAGTGCGCTTCGAGTTTATGCCGGGGGCCGGCAACGCGTTGACGATGGTCAAGCGCAAGGAGGCGGGGTCTTGAGTGGCCGGGTGCGGGCGGCCGATCGCGTTACGTGGAAGCAACTTCTCACCCTGGGCGAGCAACTGATGGCCCAGCCGACGTTTGCTGCCCAACGGGACCTCATCGTCCAGACGGCAGCCCGGCTGCTGGGAGGCCAGGCTGACCTCTGGCTGGCTGAACCGCTCTACCGGCTGCCGGGCACCGGGGAACCGCTCTCATTCCCCAAGGAACCTCCGTCGGACCTGATGCGCCGCGCGCGCGATAGCCAGCAGATGACCCTCAGCGCAGGAGCCGCCGCGGGTGCCTTGCCGGTGGCTGTGGCGATGCCGTTGCTGGCCGGCGAAAAGGCTCTGGGCGTATTGGAGGTCGCGCGAGCCGGTGGCCCCCCTTTTGCTACAACAGAGATCGAACTCCTTGATTGCCTGATCGCCCAGGTGTCCGTCGCCTTGCAGGCCGCCCGCCAGGTGGCGATCGAGCGCTGGCGGGTCACTCAACTCTCGCTCGTTTCCCGGGTCAGTGCCCAGGTTGCCGCAATCCTCGACCTGGATGAACTCTTCCGTCGCGTGACGGACCTGATCCTGCACACCTTCAACTACTACTACGTGGCCCTCTTTACGTTGGAGCCGGGGCAGGAAACCCTGCGTTGCCGGGCTTGTGCAGACGCCGTTTCCTCTCAGCCTGGCCAGGACCATGCCTCGGCGGTCATGGAGATCCGGCTCGGAGATGGCATCATCGGCCACGTGGCCCAGACCGGCGAGGAGCTCCTGGCCAACGACGTGAGCCACGATCCTTACTATCGCCCCGTAGATGCGTTGCCCGAAACCCGCTCCGAGGTGGCGCTGCCATTGAAAGTTGGGGACCGCCTGTTGGGCGTGCTGGACGTGCAGAGCGACCAGCCGGACGATTTCGATGAGACCAACATACTGGTTTTGCGCGCACTGGCAGATCAAATCGCCATCGCGGTGGAGGACAAGCGGCTCTACAACGCCTATCGGCGGCGCGCGGAGCAACTCTCGGCCGTGGCCGAGGTCAGCCGCGCAGTTACCTCGATCCTCGACCTGGATGCCCTGCTCAACGAGGTCGTCACGCTCGTTCACAAGCAGTTTGGCTATCCGTACGTTTACCTCTTTACCGTAGATCCTGCCCCCGAGCAAATCGTCTATCGGGCCGGTACTATCCCTCTCCCCCCTCTCAGGGGGAAGCCGGAGGGGGATGTGGAGAGGCTATCTTTCAGCCTGCACGACCCACAAGGCATCATCCCCTGGGTGGCCCGCCACGGCGAGACGGTGCTGGCCAACGACGTCAGCCGCGAGCCCCGCTATCGCTCGCTAGATTTGCCGCCGTTTGACACCCGTTCCGAATTGGCCGTGCCTCTGACCTTCGGCGGCCGGGTGCTGGGCGTGCTCGACGTGCAGAGCGATCGCCTGAACGGTTTTGGCGACGATGACCGCTTCCTGTTTCAGGCCTTGGCCGACAGCGTGGCCATCGCCATCCGCAACGCCAACCTGTACCGCTCCGAACGATGGCGGAGCCAGGTTGCCGACAGCCTGCGGGAGGTGGCCGGCCTGCTCTCGGCTGACCTGGCGCTCGACGAGGTGCTCGACGCTATCCTGACTGAGTTGGGGCGTACCCTCCCCTGCGACGTGGCTGGCATTTGGCTGATGCACGACGACGACCTGTACCTGTCTGCCGTGCGCGGTTACGTGACCGAAGTGGACGTCCCCGACTTCTCGCCCGACGCTGGCCCCTGGCTCACCCAGGCGTTGGGTGCCGACCAGCCGCTCATCCGCACCCCCTCGGCCCCCTCGGAGCCGCTGGGCGCGGCCCTGGAGTTTGCGCCAGATTATTCCGCGATCGCGGCGCCGCTGCGCGCGGCAAGAAGGCGGCTGGGGATACTGGCGCTGGCCCATCACACTCCTGAGCGCTATGGGGCTGAGGCCCGCACGATCACGGCCGCCTTCGCCAGTTACGCGGCCGTGGCCATCGAAAACGCCCGCCTCTACCAGGCGGCGCAGGAACAGGCCTGGATCTCGACGGTGTTGCTGCAAGTGGCCGAGGCCACCCAGTCGTTGGCGACGCTCGACGAGGTGCTCGATGCAGTGGTGCGCCTGGCGCCGATGTTGGCCGGCGTAGATCGCTGCGCCCTTCTCTTGTGGGATGAACCTACCGGGATGTTCGAGCCGGCCGCCGCCTATGGGATTGGCCCGGCCGAGCAGGCCGCCTTTGACCGGTGGCGCGTGGCGCCGGGTGAGGTGCCGGCCTTCGATCGTCTGCGCCTCGATAAGGCCCCCATCGTCAGTTACGACGTGACGACCGACTCGCGGTTGGTGGGAGTGGACCTCTCGGCTTTCGGCTTCAGGGCGTTGTTGCTCCTGCCCTTACTCGCCCACGGCCAGGTGGTGGGGGCGATGCTGTTTGACTATCAGAGCGACCTGGCCGAGTTCGAAGCCACGGGGGCGTTCCGCGGCGAACAGATCACGCTTGTCCAGGGGATTGCCCATCAGACGGCCGCCGCCGTCGAAAGCGCCCGGCTGCTGCAGGCACAACAGGAAGAAGCCTATGTCTCAGCGGCCTTGCTTCAGGTGGCGCAGGCCGTGGTCAGCCTGACCAACCTGGACGACGTCCTGAGCACCATCGTCCGCATTGTGCCCATCCTGGTCGGCGTCGAGTGGTGTGTCGTGTTTCTGTGGGATGGCGAGCAAGCCGCCTTCCGCCCGGTACAGGCCTACGGGGTTCCCCGCCGCGTAGAGGCGACGCTCAGGACCCGGCGCTATGGGCCGGGCGATTTCACCCTCCTAGACACGATTCGCGAGCGAGATCAAGTGGTGACCTACTGGCCTGATGCTGCGCCGGAGGGGGCCGGCCAGGGACATGGGCTGGTCCCGTCCGACTTTGCCGCGGACGTCGGGTGGTGTCCTGGGGAGGCCACCCAGGGGGGACCTCACGCATTGCTGGCTGTCCCTCTTTCGGTAAAGGGGGACGTGCTCGGGGCGATGGTGTTGGAGGAGGCCGACGTGCCTTCGCGCTCCCGCGAGAGACGGCTGGATATCATCACCGGTATCGCCCATCAGGCGGCGCTGGCTGTGCAGAACGACCGGCTGCAACGCGAGATGGCCGAGCGTGAGCGGTTGGAGCGGGAACTGCAACTGGCCCACGAGATCCAGCAGACCTTCATGCCCCGCCAGTTGCCCGACCTGCCCGGCTGGGAGTTGGCCTTCGCCTGGCGCGCGGCCCGCCAGGTGGCGGGCGACTTTTACGACTTCTTCGAGTTGCCGGGCGGGCGGCTGGGGTTGGTCATCGCCGACGTGGCTGACAAGGGGATGCCGGCCGCGCTCTTCATGGCGCTCACGCGCACCGTGATGCGAGCAGCAGCGCTGGAGGCGATGTCGCCAGCCGCCGTGTTGGCCCACGTCAACGACCTGCTGGTGCCCGATGCCCATCAAGGCATGTTTGTCACCGCCATATACGCGGTGCTGTCGTTGGATAGTGGAGAACTGGTCTACGTGATCGCCGGGCACAACCTGCCGTTGTGGCTGCGGTCTGACGCGCGAGAATTGGAGTGCCTCGACACTGGAGGTATGGCGTTGGGAGTACTGGAGGGGCTGCAGTTTGAAGAGCACGCCGTCTCCTTGAAGCCGGGCGACTGCCTGGTCTTCTACACCGACGGCATCACCGAAGCCTTTTCTCCCCAGGACGACATCTACGGCGAAGGGCGTCTGCGGGCGGCCATCCAGGCCGCTGACGGCAGTTCAGCCCAGGCGGTCCTGGATGCCATTGACGCCTCGGTGGCCGCCTTCACCGGTGGCGCCCCCCCCTCCGACGATCAAACGCTGATGGTGTTGCAGCGCGCAAAGTAAGACTTTGGAAGTCTCCCAGACTTCCAAAGTCTGGAGACAGGTCACTCTACAAAGATCTCTACCCGTTCGGTTTCGTCCACCAGGTCCATGATTCTCCCTTCGACCCCGGCCTGGACTGCCTCGACCAGGTCCTCGACGCTGATCCCTTCGCGGGCGAAGCGCGCTCCCATGTTGATGCCCACGTTCACCAGGCTCCAGGGGAGGTGCATGTCTATCTTCTGCCGCCCTGTCTCCAGGTCGGTCACCCGGATGCGGAACTGGCGCGGCCCCTTCCCCCGGCTTTCCGGCCGGGGCTGCTGCAGACGCTCTTTTTCCTTGAGCGCTTCCAGCAGCCGGGCCCCTTCTTCCACCGAAACCTGGCCGTTCTGAATCATCTTCAGGATCTGCAGCCGTTCTTCCGTCGTCGCCATTCGATACCTCCCCCCCCATCCCCCCCCCCATCCCCCCCCCCGGC